>Ga0208645_1001154_pt1 | contig 24144 bp, 33 predicted proteins | sample VirMetDEL_Sep_01_FD_184519 | JGI IMG/M metagenome (GOLD analysis project Ga0208645, IMG submission 184519) | Aqueous microbial communities from the Delaware River and Bay under freshwater to marine salinity gradient to study organic matter... | ecosystem: Environmental > Aquatic > Marine >... | reverse complement strand
GCTGCAGCTGCCAAAGGTGACCTATCAAGTTTTTCAAAAGGTTTACCTAGTGGTGTGAACGCAGACGCCCTAATGAAAGATGTAAGACGAGGCATGAGATTGGCCGCTAACTATCATTATATACAAAATGTTAGACCAATTGCCAGCCTTGAAGAATTTGAACAAAAACAAATTAGAGACCTTTACATAAGAGAAATGATATTTAATATAAATGATGAAGTTGATTATATCAAAGAAGATGTAAAAGGTAAAGTAGTAAGAAAAGGTACAAATTATATTGTACTTGAAGATAACAATAACAATTTACATAAAGCATGGATTTGGGATTGTATTCCAATTCCAGCAGACAGAGAGGTAGAAGTGAGAGAACATGATTTAGATGTTGACTATGGCTTCGAAGCAGTATCAGAAATTAAAGAAGATTTAGACGCTCAACCACAAGATAGAGATGTTAAAAAAGTAAAAGGCACACAACCTAAAAAGTATTATAAAAATTTAAGTAAAGATACTAAAAAGAAAAGAGCCGACTATTTTAAAAGTAAAGATACTACAAAGAACGACAACAAACCAGCACCAGGCGATAAGGATGCTAAGACAAAACCGAGTATTCATACACAAAAATATAAGAAGATGTTTGGTGAGTTTAAAAAGAATTTACATGACGCTTGTTGGACAGGTTACAAACAAGTTGGTATGAAAAACAAAGGTGGTAAACAAGTACCAAATTGTGTACCAGAAAGTATGAGTATGGAAGACGCAATGAAAGTAAATGGTTATGTACCTGAATCATATGAAATAGGTAAAGACTATGCAGACCACACAAAGAGAGTAACACCTGGCCAGAGTGTGGAAGTAGAGAAGAAAAAAGGTATTATTGACAGAGAATCTAGTCCAGATGAAAAAGATATTAAAGAATGGGCAGCTTCAGATGAAGTAATAGATAAATATAAGCAAAGATATAAAGAGGAATGGTCAAATAAACTTAAAGAAGTTGTGACCAAAATGATAGATAAACTATGAAAACTTTAAAAGAATACGAAAACATTGATAAATTGTGTGAGGAGTGTATCTTCGAACATGAGGCTGAGGGTATTTACGAGGCTGAATATCAAGGTAAAAAAGTAACATTGAATAATCCTATGAGAACTCCTGGCGGACCTAAAAAGTTTGCCGTTTATGTCACAAACGAAAAGGGTAATGTGGTCAAAGTGACTTTCGGAGACCCTAACATGGAAATTAAACGAGATGACCCGGCACGGAGAAAGTCTTTTAGAGCAAGGCATAACTGTGAAAATCCAGGTCCTAAAACTAAAGCTAGATATTGGTCGTGTTATCAATGGAGAAGCGGAGCAAAGGTAGACAACTAAAATGAGTAGATACAGACAAACTATGAGTGACTTACTAGAACAAGTAAGAACTCCAAAAGACGACATTACAATGATGTCAGAATCAGCAGATTACTTAAAATCTAAAATGACTGATACACAGATTAACAATATCAAAAAAACTTGGGCTATGAAGACAGCAAAAGATGTCACACCAGCTATTAGAGATATGATTAAAAAGATGGATATTCCTACTCAATTAGCCATCAAACACGCAAACATTAATCAGTTGTCTAAATTAGTTGAAGCAGATGACCACGAAATATCTATGGCAAGAGGTGAACTTGAAGCAGTTGCTGATAAGGCTCTAAAATTATCATCAATGTTACAAGACAAATCAGATGACGACCAACTTGAAGCATGGGTACAATCTAAAATTACAAAAGCAAAAGACTATATCAATTCAGTTGTAGATTACATGACATATAATCCAGACTTTGCTACTGAACATATGATTGAAGCATTTTCAGACCAACAGATTGCTAAGTTAAAAAAAGAATATGAACCTTTAAGAGGTGCAAGAATTTCAGTTACTAACGCAAACAAACTTGGTGCTATGTTTACAAAGTTTGATAGTAATAAAAATGCTTTAGAAAAATTATATGGCGGTAATATACCATTTATTTCACAAATGGCTATGGCTAGATTAATTTCTAAACATGGTTACACAGCAGATAAAATTAAAAAAATTAAAGTAGCTGAAGAAGTAGAAGTGTTAGAAGAAGGCACAGGTACTATCAAAGGTTTTAGAAACGATAAAGAAAAATTAAATATGATTTCTCTTGCAAAACAACATAGTCTAAAAGTAAAAGAAGTTTCAGGTGGTATAGAACTATCTGGTAACATGAGAAAGATTTTAGATATGCAGTTAGCTGCTCAAGGTAATGGTTTAAAAGCTGAAGAATATATTAACGAAGGCAGAATGTCAGAGATTGACGCAATGAGAAAAGCAGGTGCAACAGCAGCTGATATTGCAAAAGAATTAAAACTATCTGTTAAAGTGGTTAAGTCTATTTTAGGTGAAGAAATTAAACCTGAAGATGACGAAGCAGAAAAGCAACCGTCAGTAAAAGATGAACCTAAAAAAGAAACTAAAGAAGACGATAAAGAAAAATTAAAAGCAGAATTAGAAAAAAAAGATGATGAAATTGCCATGTTAAAAACAAAGGCTGAAACTGAAAAAGCAAAGACTATGAAAAAAGAAACTGAAAAGTTGGTAAATCCTGAAACAGGCGAACCACTTTTACAAGTTGGTATTGCTTACAAACATATCAGAGATAAAATGCAAAAAGAAGAAACTATAACAGAAAAATCATTTACATCTCAACAAATTAAAATGGCATATGGTGTTGCAAATGATAAAAGATATAAAGCAGGTAACTATTCAGGTGCTGTTAAAGCTATCGAAAAAATTGCAAAGGGTTTATCTCAACATCCAGATGTACTGAAAGTATTAAAAAGAGTTAATGAAAGTTTAGATGAAATGGCCAAAGACAAAGCATATGCAATTGGTATGGCAACTGCTAAAAAGAAATACAATGACGAACCACCATTAGAGAAAAAAACAATCAAAAAAGGACATGAGATTGCTGATAAACTAATGGGTATGAAAAAAGAAGAAACAATCAAAGAGTTTAAAAAAATGACTGTTACTTTTAAAACTATGGATAAGATGGCAAAAGCCTCTACTGATTTAGCAAAACATGGTTTTACTATTCATGCAAAAGGTTTAGTAATGAAAGTTGATGGTAAAGGTGATGACCTTAACAAGTATGCTACAGACCTTAAAAACTTTTATGGCGCAACAGTTAAGGCTGAAGAAAATGCACCTACTTTATCAGACCTTGAAAGAATGAAGAAACAAGGTTTAAAACCAAAAAAAGAAGAAACACAACACGATTTGGCAAAGATGAAATTCGAACAGATTGCAGGTTTAAAAAAGAAAGCTGAAAAATCTGGAATGCCATATTCAATATTAAAGAAAGTTTACGATAGAGGCATGGCCGCTTGGAGAGGTGGACACCGACCAGGTGCTTCACAGCAACAATGGGCATTTGCTAGAGTAAATTCATTTGTAACTAAATCCTCTGGAACATGGGGTGGCGCTGACAAAGATTTAGCGAAACAAGTAAGGGGAAAATAATGTCATACTTAAAATCAAAAGATGGTAGTATAGAAGCGTCTATCAAAGAAATGCAAAAGAATTTAAATGATAACGCCTACCAAAAACTATTTAAAAAAGAACTAGAAAAAGCTGGTAAAGGTATCGGCGCAATGTCTGATATGGAAAAGAAAGACTTTTTTAATAACATAGACAAAAAATATAAAGGCAAAAACGAAGACCTAAACAAAAAAGCATTAAAAGAAAGTACAGATATTAATTTTATGAAAGGCGATGGCGCTGAGGTATCTTACCTAAAAAGACACGGTAGTTTTATGGGTGGTGGTAAATACTATAAATTTAGAGGTGTTAATATAAATTTCTTTGTTTACTATAATGAAAAAAATAAAAACTATGTACAACAACTTAAATTAACTTCAGGAAATAGACCTAGTAATGATAGAGAATATGATAAAATGTATGATGTGTTAAAAAAATTAGGTAATGAAAAGCGATTAGGTAAATTAGACGATAGTGATGTTGATATTTATTTTGAAGGAGTAAACGAGGCAAAAGTAGATGAATTAACTTCAGCACAAAAGAAGTTACCACCTGCTTTACAAAAAGCAATCAAAGATAAAGAAGATAAAAAAGAATCTGTTGACGGTGTAATCAATCAAAAGAAACACGACAGTTATAATGACCCTAAAAAAGGTGAAAAGAAACCTGTAGTTACACAAGAAGAAGAAAGCTTTGATGTAGAGAAATTAAAAGAAGATGTTAATACTTTATGGTCAAATGCAGCTAAAGACTTGGAAGAAATGAAGAAAAACTCCAAGTATATGAAAGCACAAGATGTCGCACCTAATAATGACGCTGATGGCGAATCAGAAAAAACAAAGGGCAAAACATTGGTCGGAAGTGCAAAAACTAAGGTTGAAACAGAACCAAAGGTAGACTACCAAAAATAGTCATACCAGGCTTCAAAAAATAATTAAAAAAAGCTGTTGCCATATGGCTAGGAATATGTTAGGATAAGTCATAATAAAAAGGAAAACACTATGAAAAACTTACCTAGAATATACCTTGACATGGACGGTGTTCTATTTGACTTTGTAAAGAACATTGAACAGACAACAGGTTTAAGTATTAATAAGTGGACTGACCTCGGAAGAAAAGAGCGTTGGGATCCTATCATAGCTAAGAAAGATTTTTGGTCAAAAGGACCATGGCTTAGTGAGGGTAAGAAACTATACAATTTTGTTAAGAAGTACAATCCACATATATTAAGTGCTTATGTAGAACACGCACATGACCCTAATTGCATTCCAGGCAAATCTCAATGGGTTTTGAGAAACACTAATATTGATAGAAGTAAAATCAATCTAGTAATGAGAAGTCAAAAAAAGAACTATGCTAAAGTGGCTGGTCAACCAGCTATCTTAATTGACGATTATGTTAAGAACACCAAAGAGTTTACTCAAAGAGGTGGTATAGGAATTACATTTCAAAACGCTAATCAAACAATCGCAGAGTTGAAAAAACTCGGTTTCTAATCAATCTCCCTTATAAATATAGGTACTATATAGAAAATTGAGTACCTATTAACATTTAAAAAGGGAGAGAATAATATGTCAAGTTGGTCAAATACAGATGACGCTGCTGGAGCACCTTTATGGGCTGCTACACAGTTGCAAACTAATAATGCACCGTCAAGTGCAAACAGAACAAACTTATTTGAAGATAATACAGCAGATGAGTTTATTTCTGGTATGACAGTAGGTTTATTTAACTACGATTCAAGTGAAGTGCCTACAGGCGCAGCTCACATGGGTTGGAATTTGAAGTTTACTAATAATACAACTTCAAGAGTCAAATACGAATGTTTGGTTGCTTTAGCAAACCCAGCATAATAAAATAATTTATAGGGGCGCCTTCGGGTGCCCTTATACATATAAGTATATTAATAAAGTGGTCTGTGTATATGCACAGAGTAGCATTCCTCAAAAGAGGTTAACAGGAGAAAAAAATGGCAGATAAAAAAGTAACCGCCTTAACAGACTTAGGCGATAATTTAGCAAGTGCTGATTTGTTCCATGTGGTTGATGACCCAAGCGGAACACCAGTAAATAAAAAAGTAGCAGCTGAAGATGTTTTTAATAACATTCCAAGTTGGCTAGGTTTAAAACAAACTTCTCAAACAATTACAGCAGACGGTTCTACAACTACAGCAGTTGATGTAACATCAGCAGTAACAGAGATTAACGCAACATCAGCTACACATAGTTGTGCTTTAGCAGATGGTTCAGATGGTCAAGTAAAGATTATTGTAAATACATCTACATCTGGTACTAATGCAATCACAATTACACCAGCAAATTTTTCAAATTCAACTATTACACTTGACGCTCCAGGCGAAAGTGCAGTATGTATTTTTAAAAATTCAAAATGGTATGTAATTGGTGGTAATGTACCAACAATCGCTTAATAGAGGAGTTATATAATGTCTATAAACACAACTGATTTGCAAAACGAAAGAGATGTTTTAGTAAAAGATTTTGAAGCTCTTAAAGATAGAATTAAACAAGTTGACGCTGAGTTAATTCAAATGAAAAGTAATTTGAATGCTGTACACGGTGCTATTCAACAAGTGGACAAACTAATTAAGATGTCGGAAGAAACAACTAAAATGCCTGACGAAAAAGAGAAGGCGCTTAATTTAGCGACAAGTTAATGAAACAATTTAAGACTTTTGTAAAAGAACAAAACTTAAACGATTTCGAGGAAGATGTTTTGAAAGAAACACCACCTAATACTGCTGACGCCATGAAAAGGCACAAAGCAGGTAAGGCTGGTTTTACAGATATTGCACATCTTAAAGCTAAGGGTTTGATACCCCGAAGCGATGGTAACAAAAAAGTATCAGACAAATATAAGTAAGAGGAAAAAAATGAAAACATTTAAACAAATGCTTAAAGAAGGGATAGACGGTGTAGGTGTTGAAACTGCTAATTCTGTTGAAGACAGTAATATTGGCGCACACAACATTGAGAACGCAGAAATCCTTAAAAGAGTAAATGCTTTTGTTGGTTCTATTGCTGAACAGGAATATTTAAACCCTAAAGCTGCAATTGAAGCATTAGCAAACAAACTAAAAACAATTGGATTAGAAATTAGTCCAGTAGAAATGACAGGTGATAACGGTAAAGTAACTGCTGAAGTAAAACAATTCGGCGGTAGATTTGGTAAAGACTTGGATGGTGCCGATTTAAATGATGATGGAATATCTCATAGAAAAGAAGGTGGATTAAAGTTAGAAGTAACTTATGAAACCTTAAATACAGGTTCATCTAAAGTTTACGCCAAGTTAGTTTAATACTAAACTGGAGTAATGATGTTCAGAGAGATTACGAAGGACAATTGGTTACTTTATGCACAAAGTAATTATGATAATCCAACCTTGGAAAAGGATAAGGAATTTTATGATGATGTTAAAAGATTTAAATATCTTAAACGGCTCTTTCGTAAATACAAGGTTACAGGTAACCTTAAGCTAAGATTGGTATTAAACCATATCATAGTTTTAAATAATGTTTTTGGTGTAGAATCAGCGTGTACACTTCTATTGTTTAAGATAGATAAACCATACTGGCCGGCATTAAAATCATTTTTAGTTTACCTAGACTATTTGTATCCACATGAACTCAATGATGTCAATGAAGATAAAAAGATAAGTGAAGGACTAAAGGAACTATAATGGCAAGTCGAGGAATAGATTTTTTAATAACTTACAGAGTGGTCAAACTACTTGTAACACCTTTTGAAAAACAAGAGGCATATAAGTTTGGTATTATTGACGACAAAGGTAAAGTATTAAAGAAATATAAATCTCTTAAATTAGAGAAAGAAAGAAAATCATATACCCTCTTACATAGATTTGTCTTTAACCTAAAACGAATTTTACAAAAAGTTGGTTTAGGTAGTAGATTAGGCTCGTTTGCCGTTGCCTTAGCCTTATTAATTAAAGAAGATAAATCTTATGCACAACATAAGACTTTAATTGAACAAACAGTTATCAAACATTTAAAAGATGAAAATTTATTTGAAGAAATGTTAAACGAAGTTAGAGAAATACCAGATATTAACGAAGAACCATACATGACTTGTTTTGGTATAAGTGTGTATGAAAAAGATAATGAACTGGTATCGGAGTACGATTATGCCAAAACACTATAAAGAAATGATGGATGAAATCATCAATAAAATGGATGAAGACGCACCAACAAACGCTGTAGCACATGGCGGAGTTGATATGGCTCCTAATGCAGGCAAGAAAAAGAAAAAAGATGAAGTGCCAGCAAAACTTATGGATATTATTATGAAAAAAATGTCAGGTAAAATTAAAGAAGACAATGATAATAACAATGTGGTTTTAAAAGGTGTGTTAGATAAACTAGATAAGATTGACGAAGCAGTTGATAGATTATCTGGTATTGAAAACAAAGTAGAGTTTGTTGAGGAGAAAGAACATAAATCTTTCAAATCGAAATATGCCAAAGACATTTAAAGAATATCTAGGCGGTGTTAGATTAGGTAACTATGATAACATTGAACCTATTGCAAGTTTAGGAGATTTACCACCAAAAGGTCAGGCTGGTAAAGATAGCCGAGGTGTAGGTTTACACGCAAATAAAAATCCTAGAATAGCAAGAAAACCAGGCCAAAAGGCTGGTTCAGATAAACATTCCGACTTATATACAGACGAAAATCCAAAAGGTACAATTCATGGATTAGGTTTTACAGACGCCGCTAAGGCAAGAGAATCTATAAATAAAATTAAAGGTTCAGGTAAAACCCATGCACATAAAATACAAGCTGCTATTGCAATGTCACAAAGAGCAAAAGTGGCAAGTCAAAGGGCAAAAGACCCACAAAAGAAAAAAGACTTAGGCGCAGCTCATAAAGTCTATCAAACATATATAAATCAAACAAAAAAGAAGGACTAATATGGAATTAGTAATAGCTTTAGCGATGAAATTCTGGCAATGGTCAATACTAATTGCCTTAATAATATTAGGTTTTGTTATCAACCTATTTGATAAGAAGATAGATAACAATAGAGTAAATTTTAAATATACAAATTTTCCTCATATGAAACCGATACCAATTAAAACAAAAGGTAAAGGTTTTTGGAAAGGCATACTAATGTGGTTATTAGGAACTAGACATTGGGAAATCGTAAAAGATTTTGACTTTCAAATAGAGGGTAAAAAATATGTCATTCCGGCAGGTTTTAAATTTGATGGTGCTTCAATTCCGAAGTTTCTTCATACTTTTTTATCACCGGTTGGCGTACTATTAATAGGCGGTCTTGTACATGATTATGCTTACAAGTATCAAACCCTATTAATGTTAAATAAGAAAGATACCATGGGTGTTATATCTCAAAAAAGAGCAGACGAAATCTTTAGAGATATTAATATTGAAGTAAATGGTTTCTATCTTATGAACTACTTAGCATACTGGTCGTTAAGACTAGGTGGTTTTATGGCGTGGAATAAACACCGTAAAGTCAACGCTAAGATTTAAATACAAAAAGGAGGTTCAAGTATGAACTGGATAGTAGATAGAGTAAAAGAAATGTCAAGTTGGTCAGGCGCAGCCTTGATTGGCTTAGGCGCTATGATTATATTAGGAGGTCCGTTTGTCAATATGTTGGCATGGGCAGCTGTGATATGGGGTATTATATCCATAGTAAAAAAGGACTGACCTGATGGGAATTAGATTATTTTTTATAGGACTTATAGTCACCGCCTTAGCCGGCGGTGGCTTCTATGTTTTGAAGTTGCAAAAAGATAATGCAATTTTAAAAGCAAACGCTATCAAAATGGAATCAGCAATCGCTGACCAAAAAACACTAATTGAAAATCAAAAAAAAGATTTTGAGGCCATACTTGTGGCTAACAAAGAAATGAACGAACTAATTGGCAAACTAAAAACAGATTTTGCCGATTTAGATAAACGATTTAATAAGAAAAACAGAGATGTTGGTTTACTTGCAATTGAAAAAACAAAAACAATTGAAAGAATTACTAACTCTGCTAGTGATAAGGCTAACAGATGTATAGAAATCGCAAGTGGTTCACCATTGACGGAGAAAGAGATTAATGCTACGAAGAAGTCTGAAATCAATACAGAGTGTCCTTCTATTGCTAACCCTAACTATATTCCTTACTAGTTGTGCTGGAGTAAAAGAGTTAAGTATATTTAAAGAAGAAGTACCTAGAGCTAAACTTAATTTAGAAAAACCAACTCCATTACAAATGGAACAAATTCATTGGCATATTATTACCAGTGAAAATGCAGCTGAAGTGTTTGCTAAATTAGAGGCTGATGGTATTGACCCGGTATTATGGGGATTAACAGATAAAGACTTTGAACTATTAGCAAAGAACTTTGCTCAGATTAGAAATAAATTAGTAGAAACTAATGCTTTATTAGACAAGTATAAAGAATATTATGAGAGCGAAGAAGAAACTAAAGAGTAATGGATATTGTTGATATTTTAAACAGATATGGATTTGCAACATTGGCCGCTATAGGTCTAGGTTGGTTTGTTTATTTTATTTACATATATATTACCACACAGATTAAAGTAAAATTAGGTGAAATGAATGGTGTGCTAATTGGTCTCATAGACAGAATTCGTATGCTGGACAATGACTTAATTCGTTTACGCTCAAAGTTAAACACCATATTGACCGTGCGTGAGAACGAAAAGAGAACAAAGTCAAAAAAGTAACATAGTCAACCTCCTGACATAGCCGATAGTCAAATAATAAGTGTCAATCCAATGACACTATCTTATAAATAGTAGTATGAAAACATCATTTAAAACAATGATGTTAGTAGTGGCACTTACATTAACTCTCCTGAATACAAAAATACTAGCATCCGAACTGGTACATGGCTTTAAAAACCCAGCCTTTAGTGGTGACGGTTATTCAAACCATGTGCTTTCTGTCGACCAGTTACAAGAACAAAGAAAACAGAAAAATATAGATGACGCTAAATCGGCAGCTGCGGCCGCTGAAAGAGCAGAAAAAAACACCACAATTAACAAGTTTATTGCTAATGTGGAAAGTAGAATTTATGCCAACCTGTCTAAACAGCTGGTTGACAATATGTTTGGTACAAGTTGTGATTCAAGTACAACAACTTGTCCAACAAGTGGTACCTCAGAGATTGAGGGTGCGACCATATATTGGGTCAAAGATACCACAACAGAGATTATTACATTAACCATTACGGCTGAAGATGGCACAGTTACAAGTATGAGTGTGCCAATAGGAGATTTTGTATTCTAGTATGGAATTATTTTTTGATATACTAGTTAAATTTGGATTGCCCGTAGCCGCTTCGGTTGTTATGGGTTTTTTCATCTTCTTAATTATAAAATACATTTTAGAATCTGTCGTAGGCCAAGTTTCTGGTATGCACGGTATCATTATGGGATTAGAGAATAGAGTTAAGAATATGAATAATGATATGATTAAATTAGACATACAGATTTCAGATGCCTTAAATTTAAGGCAAGATGAAGAAAGAATTAGTAGAGCTGATGGTAAAGAAGACGCAAGGAGAGATTAATGCTAAAAGCATTGTTGGTAATAATTATGGGAATAGTGTTGTCAAGTTGTGCCTCTACAACTTCGAAAAACACTAGCACTTTTAAAGGTAGTATGCCTTATGTAGAAGGTACTCCTACGCATGAATTATTAAAAGATTTACCGGAGTTAGACCAACCACAAATTAGTATTGCTGTCTATCGGTTTACAGACTTAACAGGTCAGAGAAAACCAAGTACAAAGTTTTCTCAACTATCAACTGCCGTAACACAAGGTAGTGATGTATTTGTAATTAATGCTTTGAAATCTGTATCAAATGGTACATGGTTTCAAGTTGTCGAAAGAAATGGTTTAGACAATCTTGTCAAAGAAAGACAATTGATTAGAAGTACAAGAGATTTATATGATGGTGAACAAGAAATAAAACAAGTTTTAAAGCCAATGTTATTTGCAGGCTTGATAATTGAAGGTGGTATTGTAGGTTACGATAGTAACACACAATCAGGTGGTCAAGGTGCAAGATATTTTGGCATAGGTTTGAGTGAGCAATATAGAGTAGACCAGGTAACTGTATCAATGAGAATTGTATCAGTACAAACTGGTGAAATATTATTGACAACTAATGTAACTAAAACCATTGCTAGTCATTCTAGTGGTGGAGATGTATTCAGGTTTTTAGACATGGGTACAAAAGCGTTAGAATTAGAAACAGGCGTGGCCGTAAACGAACCTGTTAACTATGCAATACGGACTGCTATCGAGTTTGCAGTTTTACAACTGATACAATCAGGTGAGAAACAAGGTTTTTGGAAATATAAAGAGAAGGAAATAGAAATACCAAAGGTTCATAGCAACGCTATAAGAGGCTAGAACCAGGAGGATAAGAAACTATGAAAACAATAATAAGCTTCGTTATGTTTGTTATGTTTATGATTACCTCTCCAATATTGGCGAATGACATTTATGTTACTCAATCTGGTGCAAGTTTAACTTTAGATATTTTACAAGACGGTGAAAACAATACAATCGGTAATAGTACAACATCATCTGCCTCAACTGGCGCAACAACTAATTTGAATATAGACCAAGTTGGTAATTCGAATGTTATCACTTATCAAATTAATGGTGCGACATATACAGGTGTTATTAACCTACAAGGTGATTCGAATGATGTTGATTTAAATTGTGACAGTACAAACGGCAACTCATCATGTGGAACTGTCAATGCTGTAGTTAACTTTACAGGTAACTCAAACGATATTGATTTAGATATTGGCGAAACTTCAGACGCTTCAAATGCTGATGTTGATATTGTCGGTAACACAGGCTCTGATTCAAATACAGTAGCTGCTACTATTGACGGCACAAGCGCTGTATTAACAATCACAGTAAACGGTGATACTAATAATTACTTAATTGACATAGATGGTAATGGTGATGTAAATGGTCATACATTGGTACATACTCATACAGGTGGTACAGCTGATGTTGATATTACACAATCAGGTATCAATGATAACTTAATTAACTTAACAACAAGTGGCGACAACGCTGACATTGACATTATACAGAGGGACTAATGATAAGTTTTTTACTATTAACAGGATTAATAATATATGCAAGTTATAAATTTTATAATTTTATGCTTAGCCTTAATCCTTACGACTTTACCAGCAAGAAGTAATACATCTATTGGTGATGTTACTTTAAGTAAAGGTAACTCTATAATAGACAGAAAAGATGGTGAGAGAGGTGTCAAAGTTGAAAAAGACCTTGACATCTTCTCTTACGACACGGTAAAAACAGGTAAGGGTCAAGTTGCTATAGAATTTCTGGATGAAACCAGAGTTGACATTACACAGCACTCTAAACTTATCATTGATGATTTTGTTTACGACCCAAATCAAAAGACAGGTAAACTTTCATTAAAGGCAACACTAGGTACTGTAAGATATGCTAGTGGTCAAATTGCCAAAAATTCAGCACAAAACATTTCAATAAAAACACCAACAGCAACTGTATCTGTTAGAGGTACAGATTTTGCCATGACTATTGATGAGTTAGGTTCATCAACAATTATATTATTACCAAGTTGTGATACAAATGGATATTGTTTTGTTGGAGAAATATCAGTTGAGAGTGACGCAGGCCAAGTTATATTAAATCAGGCATTTCAGGCCACACAAGTTGATACACCTGAAAGTAATCCTTTAAAACCAGTTATATTGGATTTAGATGAAAGTTTAATTAACAACTTATTAATTGTACAAAAACCTGCTAAACTAGAAGACGCAATTGAACAAGAGTCAAAATTAAAAGTAATTGCTAACGCTTTAGATATAGACTTTTTAAAGTTTGATGATTTAGAAGTTGACTTATTAGAAACGGAAGAAGACGAGGCAAATACAGCTTTAGAAATAGATTTTTTAGACCAAAACTTTTTAGTTGATATTTTAGAACAATTAAATAAACAACTTGCCTTACAAATGCGAAACGAATTTGATAAAGGTAAAGATAAAAAGAAAACAGGTAAAGATGAGTTTGGTGTTATATTATTAGATGAAGCTCCATATTGGGTATGGAAAAGAAGTGATGAATCAAACAATAATATTGAATTAAGATTAAACCAAGAAAATGGTTATAATATAAATGTCACACAAGGTGATGTAGAAATTAGAGATTATCAATTAGGAGAAGGAGATAATGAAATCTATATTAATCAGCGTTAGTTTTTTAATTTGTTTCTTGTTTACAACTTTAGCAAATGCAGGAGTTTTAAATTATAAAACATATGCTATAACTACCTATGCACCAAGCCTAGAATTTCCTTTCTATGATAATGTGGCAGGTTATAACACAGATGGTTCAAATTCCAGTCCAAACGGTTTAGGTAGTGTACTCAGCACAGGAACTATATCAAGTCCAAGTGGATATTATTGGGGTAGTGGTCAGGTATTAGATAGTGGAAGAAGTGATTCTGTGGCAGTAGAAATCACAGGTTATATCACTTGGCCAGGTACAACAGGACAACAGACAACAGTTTACTTTGGTGTAGCGGCTGATGATGGTGTGTTTATGAACATAGATGGTACAAATGTTATACAAGATTGGCAACAACAAGGTACTGCTACTTGGAACGCAACTGGTTCATTAACAAAGACTGCTGGTCAACAATATGAAATTACAGTATGGATGTATGAATGGGGTGGCGGTGCCGCTTTAGATATTAATTACTGTATGACTAACTCTTATTCAACTTCTTGTCAAACAGATATACCAACTTCATGGTTTTCAACAACACAAGTTACACCAACCTCAGGTATAACAAATGCACAAACAACGAGTTTCAATAATGCTAGAAATAAGGCCGTAAACGGTAATCAAATTTATATTACACAAACAGGAAATAGTAACACACTAAACATATTACAAGACGGTGACGATAACTTAATTATTGGTACAGACTTAACTTCATCAGCTGTAATAACTGGTGATAATAATGCTTTAGATTTAGACCAAATTGGTAATGATAATGTTTTAGGTTTAGATATTGTTGGTTCATCAAACAATGTGGCAGTCACACAAAACGAAGACCAAAGAGCAATACTAGATATAACAGGTTCATCAAACAATGTAGATTTAGACCAATCAGCAATCAACTATGTTGGTGAACATTATATGGAAGTTATCATAGCAGGCAATAGTAATAATGTTGATATAGACCAGACAGAAACAGGAAATAAAAAGGCATTTATAGACATAGATGGTTCTAATAATTTGGCTTTAAACCAAAAAGGCACAGGCAATCACTATGCAGAAATAACCTTGACTGATAGTCATAATGTAGATGTAACGCAAGACGGAAGTGGTGACCACAATGCCACAATTAATTTAAGTGGTAATACTTCTAGTGTAACATTGACGCAAGATAGTAGTACCTCACAAAACTATTATCTATATCAAAACTGTACACAGGCAAGTTGTTCAGCAACTGTCACACAGAACTAAATAGGAATAATGAAGAAATTATTTACACATTGGACATTTGCTTTTGTTACCTTGTTTGCCTTGACTTGGATAGGTTTACAAGACCCACAAGTAAAAGAAATTCTTAGGTTAAAATCATTTGACCTTTTACTACAATCACAAGAAAAAGAAATCTCACAAGACATTGCTATTGTAACTATAGATGAAAAGTCTATAGAAAAGTATGGTCAATGGCCATGGAACAGAGAAGTCTTAGCAGAAACAATAATTAAATTAAGAAGTCAAGGCGCTGGTGTTATTGTCATGCCTATTTTATTTTCAGAGGAAGATAGATTGGGTGGTGATGGTTTATTAGCAATGACTTTAAATGGCAACTTTGTAGTAATATCACAAACAGGTTCACATCAAACAACACAAAACGGATATCCTAGAGGTGTTGCAAAAATAGGTAATCCTTTAGAATTTTTATTTGAATGGCCAGGTATGGTAGGTCCAATACCTAAAATTGGCGATAATGCAGCTGGTGTAGGTACAACAAATGTCGCACCTGAAATAGATGGTGTCGTAAGAAGAATGCCTTTACTTATGAAAATAGGTAATGATGTATTTCCTAATATTGCTATAGAAGTAATTAGAGTTGCAGTTGGTGACCCTAGCTATCAAGTAAAAGCAAGTGAGGCTGGTATTACTGCTATGAGAGTACCAGGTTATGCAACAATTAAAACAGACGCAAATGCTCGAATATGGTTGACATGGAATAAGTCATATGCAGAAATATCATTGGCAGATTTAGATACAAACGAGATTAGTTTAGAGAATAAGACAATTATAATAGGCGTCAAAGCTGAAGGATTAGGCGGTGTGGTCGCTACTCCGATAGGCGGACAATACGATTATACTGTCATTGCTAATACACTTCAGACAGTCATAGATGGCACAAATATAGAGAGGGTGGACATATCATTTATTGTTGAATTAGCTGTTGCCTTTTTAGTAGGTTGTGTTATAGTAATAATGGCAAGATTTTTACCTTACTGGATGTTAGGTATTATACTATTAGGTTTCTATTTCTTTACCTATCTTGGTGTTCAATATTTCTTTGATAAGAAATTAATGTTAGTTGATGGTACTTGGATTATAATTACATTAACTATTGTAGGATTTCATGCAGTATTTAATAGATTTATTTTAGAGTTTAGACTAAAACAACAAATAAGAAAACAATTTGAATCTTACCTTGACCCACGACAAGTTGCAATACTACAAAAAGACCCTAGTAAACTAAAATTGGGTGGCGAAAGAAAAGAGATGAGTTTCTTATTCATGGATATTGTAGGATTTACACCTATATCCGAATACTATAAAAACAATGATGACCCCGAAGGACTTGTTGCATTAATAAATGATTACTTAAATAGAATGACAAAGATTGTCCTTGACAATGGTGGTTGTGTTGATAAGTACATGGGCGATTGTATCATGGCATTTTGGAACGCACCGATTGATTGTCCTAATCACGCAGAGATGGCTGTTAAAACAGGTATAGAGTGTGCTAAAGAAACAGAGAAGTTAAAAAAGATATTTAAAGAAAAAGGATTACCACCCATTAACATTGGTTCAGGTGTAAACACAGGCACCTGTATTGTTGGTAATATGGGAAGTGATACAAGGTTTGACTATTCAGTTATAGGTGACGCAGTAAACTTAGCTGCTAGACTAGAAGCTTCTACAAGAAACTATAAAACTGAAACTGGCATTGAGCCATTAATATATTCATCTTATACCCACGACCAATTGAAAAATATTAAATCAGTTGAATTAGATAAAATTAAGGTCAAAGGTAAAGACGAACTAGTAACAATTTATAAACCTGTGAATTAAAAAGGAGGTATGCTGTATATAATCTAAACATTTTTTTCTAATCAACGGAGGTCAATTTGACTAAATTGCAACAACGAAAATTATATAAAGTATTTAAAAAAAGAACAAGAGCAGACCATAGAACAAGATTATACTTATTATTTTTACATTGGATTGAAATTAGAAAACAAAAAGATAGACGAAGGAGGCGAACACTTAAAAAACTTTACAAAATACAAAGAAGTAAAGAATTAGGTCACCGTATAGCAGCGTAAAAAACTAAATAATAATAGGCCAATATAGTAAAGGGTTATATAAAATAATCTTCAAGTAAGTAAATTGAGGCCTTATTATTCGTCCTTGCAAGGATAGTAACATAGAGAGAAAATCAATGGCAGAGAATGGCATAACAGACCTCAAAGTGCAAATTGAGGGTGTAAAAAAAGATGTAGAAAATGTAAACAATCTCAATAGTAGATTGGATACGGCTATTGAGAAGTTGACAGATGTATCAACTTCTATTAAATCTATGTTGGCTGTACACGAAGAAAAGATACAAAGACAAGAACAAATAGACGAAATTATTTTTGAAAAATTAAAAGAACGAGCAGGTGAAATTGATACCGTTCATAGAGAATTATCAAAAGAAATCCAACAGGTAGAGAAAAAATTACTCCTAGAGATTAGGCAAATGAAGCTTGACTTAGGGGCCAGAGTGAGTATAATAGAGAAATACAGATGGTTGATTATGGGTGGAGCATTGGTAATTGGTTGGATCCTCTCAACAAACTTCAAAACAATAATCGAAATGATGTCCTAAACCACGCTTGACAAATCAAGTGTGATACTATATAATGTGAGTTGCTATGTCGAGTTATATTGATTTAAAATTTATTAATGATATTTCATCACGGTTGACACTATTTAAAAAGAAAGGTGATTACCTTTTTAATTTTAGATGTCCTCATTGTGGTGATTCTCAAAAGAATAAAACCAAGGCCAGAGGTTTTTTCTATCGTGTAAAAAACGATATGTTTTATAAGTGCCACAATTGTGGTACAGGTCAATCACTAGCAAATTTTATAAAGTTTATCGACCCTAAACTGTATGAAGAATATTTGTTAGAACGCTATAAACGCTCGGCGCCTTCGACCCCGAAGCCGAAGTTTACAAACTTCAAACCTGTGTTTGAAGATAAAACGATATTAGATAATTACAAAAAGATAAGTGAACTAGATAATAAACACCCAGCTAAAAAATATGTTAAAGACAGGAAGATACCTGAAAAACACTTTGATAAATTTTATCTAGTAGATAAGTTTTACGAACTAGTTAAAAAAGTAAAAAAAGATATTGTAATAAAGAATGACCATCCAAGATTAGTTATTCCTTTTTACGATACAACTGGTAAGTTATTTGCGTTTCAAGGCCGTGCCTTTGGCAATGAACAACCAAAATATGTTACAATTAAACTAGACGAAAACAAACGAAAAATTTATGGATTAGAAAGAGTTAATCTGACAGACGATATTAAAATCGTTGAAGGTCCGATTGACTCTTTATTTTTAGATAACTGTCTGGCTATGGGTGGCGCTGATATGTTTTTTGATAGAGTGCCACCTGAACAGGTGACATATATATTTGACAACGAACCTAGAAATAAAGAAATTGTAAAAAGAATGTTTGATGTAATAGAAAAAGATTACAACCTTGTCGTGTGGCCAAATGATATGCGACATAAAGACATTAACGATATGATTCTAGGGAAACTTGCCATTTCGGAAATAAATGATATTATAAGTACCAACACTTGTTCAAAGTTGGAAGCCTTGACGAAACTCAACAATTGGAAAAAGATTTAATAGGAGATAAGAATGACGGAAAAAGAAATACTAGTACAAAAAAGAAATGGTCGAGGTAAAGAACCACTAAACATTGACAAGATACACGAAATGGTTGAGTATGCTTGTGAAGATATTGCAGGTGTTTCATCATCTTCCGTAGAGATGAATTCTGGTTTACAATTTTATGATGGTATTTCTACAGACGAAATTCAACAGATACTAGTTAAGTCCGCTTCTGACCTTATCTCTTTAGACAATCCAAATTATCAGTTTGTAGCTGGCAGACTTCTACTATTCAGTTTAAGAAAACAAGTTATTGGTAAGTTATGGGACCACCCTAAACTTTACGACCACACTAAAAAAGGTATAGAGTTAGGTGTATATGATGAAAATATTTTAAAATGGTATACAAAGGCCGAGTTTGATAGAATGGAAGGCTGGATTGACCATGAAAGAGATTACGACTTTACTTATGCAGGTTTGCGTCAAGTGATTGACAAATACCTTGTACAAGATAGAAGTAATGGACAAGTTTTTGAAACGCCTCAAATGATGTATATGTTAATTGCGGCTACCATTTTCAAAAACTATAAAAACGGAAAGAGAATGACATATGTTAAAAAATATTATGACGCTATTTCAAAGTTTAAAATCAATATTCCTACTCCGGTTATGGCCGGTGTTAGAACACCTATTCGCCAATATGCTAGTTGCGTTTTGGTTGATGTTGATGACACTTTGCCTAGTATTTTCAGTAGTGATATGGCTATTGGCAATTATGTTGCACAAAGGGCTGGTATTGGTATTAATGCCGGTAGAATCAGAGGGATTAACTCCAGAATTAGAGGCGGTGAAGTCCAGCACACAGGAGTTATACCATTCCTCAAAAAATTCGAAGCGACAGTTAAGTGCTGTACTCAAAACGGTGTTCGTGGAGGGAGTGCAACGGTTCACTTCCCTATTTGGCACAAAGAAATAGAAGACATTATTGTTTTAAAGAACAATAAAGGTACAGAGGATAACAGAGTTAGAAAGTTAGACTATTCTATTCAGTTATCAAAATTATTTTATGAAAGGTTTATTAATGATGAAGAAATCACCTTGTTCTCACCACATGAAGTGCCAGAGTTGTACGAAGCTTGGGGTAGTCCAGAATTTGATGAATTATACAAAACAGCCGAGCGAAAAACAAGTGTATCAAAAACCAAAGTCAGCGCTCAAACACTATTCATGGATATGCTCAAAGAAAGAGCAGAAACAGGCCGTATCTACATAATGAATATTGACCATTGTAATACTCATTCTAGTTTTAAAGATAAGATTACAATGTCAAATCTATGCCAAGAAATTACATTACCAACAGACCCTATTCAACACATTGATGGTGCTGGAGAAATTGCGTTATGTATTTTAAGTGCATTAAATGTAGGTAAGATTAATAATATTGAAGAACTAGAACCTTTATGTGAACTTGCAGTAAGAAGTTTAGATGAGATTATTGACCATCAACTTTATCCTGTTAAGGCTGCCGAAGTATCTACAAAGGCAAGAAGAAGTTTAGGTATTGGTTATATTGGCCTTGCACATTATATTGCTAAACATAAAGTTAAGTATTCAGATAAAGAAGCATGGAAGTTAGTTGATGAACTAACAGAAGCATTCCAATTCTATCTATTAAAACATAGTAATGTTCTTGCACAAGAAAAAGGTAAGAATGAATTTTTTGATAGAACAAAATATTCAGATGGTATCCTCCCGATTGATACTTACAAACCCGAAGTAGATGAAATCGTTAAACGAAAACTCAGCTACGATTGGGAATGGTTAAGAAAAGAAATCAAAAAACATGGGCTGCGACATAGCACACTTTCAGCTCAAATGCCATCAGAATCCTCTAGTGTGGTATCTAATGCAACAAACGGCATTGAACCACCTAGAGATTATTTAAGTATTAAAAAATCAAAAAAAGGTACTTTAAAACAGATTGTGCCTCAATATGCAACATTAAAGAATAATTATACTTTATTATGGGACATGGCTAGTAATGAAGGATATATAAATATCGTTGCAGTAATGCAAAAGTATTTTGACCAGGCAATTAGTGGTAACTGGTCTTACAATCCCGAAAATTATGAAGACAATCAGGTGCCTGTATCAGTAATGGCACAAGACCTTTTGTCAACATACAGATTAGGTTGGAAGACTTCTTATTATCAAAATACATATGACGCTAAAAAAGATATTGATGAACCAACACATCCAGTAGGTTGGGCAGATAATGTAAAAGAAAATCCAGTTGAGCGAACAGAGTTTAACGGTACTGACGAAGAATACGAGGAGTATTGCGAGTCTTGTACAATATAGAGAAAGGTAACCTATGGCATATTTGTGTGTCAATACACCTCATGTTGATGTGTATGTTAAGAAAGAGTATCTATATGATGGTAACAAAGGACATGGTGAGTTAGTCGAAGGAGTATGGGTAACAGCTAAGTCAATACAAGGCAGAGCATTATACTTTGAAACTTATATTCCAGAGTATGGCGCTTTGTATGATAAGTTACCAATAAGTGCATTTGTATGGAAAAAAGATATAAAAGAAGATGTACCGTTGACAGAATTGCAATTATGGGATTGTTTTAGTTATGATATTACAATTATTGAAAAACAAATGCTTTCAGGCAATCAATGTAAGTATTTGTCGCCAAGTAAAAAATGGTATAAAGGTTGGTATATGTTTACAATAGACAATGCTAACTCAACAAATTTAGAAAGAAATGTGACTTATAGTGAAGTACCTAGTCAACATAAGTCATTTAATATTTTAAAGTTAGAGAACGGTTACTTTGCCGCTCAACCTAACAATAGAGTTATCTTTTATGATAAGAGTTATACTCCTAGTGAATTAAAGTTTCCAGACTTTAATGTGTCCACCAAAGAGTATAGTGTAGAATGTGAACAAAAGTGGACAGCTGGTGATGACGATAAGTTTTTTTATGATTTAGAGGAGAGAAAAGAATAATGAAGAATGTATTTAACAGAGATAAGGGACTAGAAGTGGCGAAACAACCAATGTTTTTTGGTGAAGACCTACAAGTCCAACAATATGCGGATATGAAGTATCCTATATTTGATAAACTAAACCAGCAACAATTAGGTTATTTTTGGAGACCTGAAGAAGTATCTTTACAAAAAGATAGAAACGATTATTTAAATTTAAATGAACAACAAAAGTTTATTTTTACATCTAACTTAAAGTATCAAACTATGTTAGATAGTGTACAAGGTAGAGGTCCGTGTTTGGCATTTTTACCATTTGTATCTAATCCTGAATTAGAGGGTTGTATTATTACATGGGATTTCATGGAAACAATACACAGTAGAAGTTATACATACATCATTAAGAATTTATATTCTAATCCAAATGAAGTGTTTGACACTATTATACATGATGAAAAGATTGAAGCTAGAAGTGCCTCAGTTACAAAAGCATATGATGAGCTAATTGAAATGGGTTATAAATGGCACCTTAATAAAGATAAGGTTGACCTTTACGAACTTAAAAAGAAAATGTATCTTGCAATGGCAACTGTAAACATTTTAGAAGGCCTTAGATTTTATGTATCTTTTGCTTGTAGTTTTGCCTTTGGTGAACTTAAAATGTTAGAAGGCTCTGCTAAGATTATTTCTTTTATTGCAAGAGATGAATCACAACATTTAGCAATGTCACAAACTATCATTAATAATTGGCATGATAGAAATGATGACAAAGATATGTTAAAGATTAAAAAAGAATGTGAGAAAGACCTATATAAAATGTATGATGACGCATTGAACGAGGAGAAAAGGTGGGCAACATATCTATTTTCCAAAGGAAGTATGATTGGTTTATCAGAAAAACTGTTACACCAGTTTGTAGAATATATGGCCAATCGAAGAATGAAGGCAATCGGCCTTACACCACAATACGACCAAAAAACAAATCCACTTCCGTGGGTAGACCATTGGCTGAATTCAAAGGGTACACAAAACGCACCACAAGAAACAGAGATTGAATCATATGTAATTGGTGGTATCAAACAAGATGTTAAGAAGGACCAATTTAAGAAATTTAAACTATAATGGCAGAAAAACGACAAAAGACCTGTACTTCCTGTGAAACTAAATATAATATAGTTTGGGACATTGAAGAGCAAGATTTAGAACCTCTTACTTGTCCTTTCTGTGGATATGAGGTAGAAGATGAAGACGAAACCGAAGAAGTCTGGTCAAATGACGACAGTAACGAAGACGATAATTGGAATTGATTATAGTTTAACAAGTCCTGCTATCTGTGTAAATATAGATGGTGACGCAGGCTTAATGTTTTATTATTTGACTTCTAAAAAGAAGTATATCGGAATGATGAGTGAGGAGATTGTAGGTTATGAACATAAAGAATGGAAAGACCCGATTGAAAGATTTAAATATATATCTGACTTTGCATTGGATATTATTTCTCCACTCATTAACCCTTTGGTATATATTGAGGGTTACTCCTTTGGTTCAAAAGGTCAAGGCATATTTCAAATTGCCGAAAACTGTGGAATCCTCAAGTACAGATTACAAGAAGAACAAATCCCTTATGATACAGTTGTCCCGAGTGTGGTTAAAAAAGGCGCTACGGGAAAAGGAAATGCGGACAAAGAAATGATGTATAACGCATTTGTAGCTGAAACAAATATTGACCTAAAGTCTATTTTAGAAACAGATAAAGTTGGTAATCCTGTATCTGATATAGCAGATAGTTATTTTATACAAAAAGTTGGTTATGAGAATAGTATTAAGAGCACAAAAACATCCTGATAGTATCTACGGCGATATACAAGAGTTTGATTTAACAGAAATCAAATGTATGCCAAATGATGATTGGTTGAAACAAAGAATGGACGAGTTTGATTATTGGACTTCTTTTGAAAAACATGGTATGATTTATCCTATTACAGTATCGCCACATACCGAAGATTGGGTACAAGGTATCATTAAACAAACTGTAAACGGCGAATACAAAAAACCTCAACACATAAAAGCAAATGGTGAAGTTAGACCTGGTCTATATGTTCAGACAGGTAACAAAAGAGTTTTTTGGGCTAGAGAAAAAGGTTACACACACATAGAAGGATATCTAATAACTAACAAAGAAATAAAATCAAAAATAAGAAGTGACTTACACATACCACACGATAAGGCACCGAGATGATTAATATACCTGATACTATAATGACAACAGATGGTTATACACCACACAAATTTATACATGATTTTGTAAAACATTGGGAAGATTTAAGAGAAGAATGGCC
>Ga0208645_1001153_pt1 | contig 24146 bp, 48 predicted proteins | sample VirMetDEL_Sep_01_FD_184519 | JGI IMG/M metagenome (GOLD analysis project Ga0208645, IMG submission 184519) | Aqueous microbial communities from the Delaware River and Bay under freshwater to marine salinity gradient to study organic matter... | ecosystem: Environmental > Aquatic > Marine >... | reverse complement strand
ACTTTAAAGTTGAAGTTTAAGTTGATTTCAGATGTAGAAGATTCTGAATTTAATAAGCTACTAAAATACTATAAACAACATTACAAATTGCTTATAAACTATATAGAAAATAATGCTCACAAAGAAATAATAAAATCAAATGAAAATAATTGAAGTTATTATAAGTAAAAAACAAATTGAAAGGGCAAGAAACCTTTACCCATTCGAGAGTTTAAAGGGTTCTATTACAAAAGGTAAGAGCAACATTTATGGAGCATTAGGAGAAATAATTGTTCACGATTATTTTAAGCTAAAAGGATATGTAGTTGATTTCAATTCTACCTATGATTACGACTTAATAATTAATGGGTTCAAAGTCGATGTAAAAACCAAAAGGGGTAAAACAATTCCCGAACCTCATCATTGGGCAAGTATTCCTTCATACAATACTAAACAAAATTGCCATATCTATATGTTCGCAAAGATATTAGAAGATTACTCTAAAGGTTATCTATTAGGATATAAGGTTAAATCTGATTTCTTTGAACAAGCTAACTTCAATAAAAAAGGAGAAGAAGATTGGAACGGATGGAAGTTTAAAGATGATTGTTATAATCTGAAGGTAGATAATCTAAATTCATTTAATACAATATAAAAAAAAAGCAGGATTAATTTTCCTGCTTCTCTTTTTTCAATTTCTTTGGATTGAAGTATATGTCTTTAATTTCCTTTTGTTTGATAAGTTCATCAACAATGTATCTACTAAACAAGTTATCACTTTCATAGTGAACCCCTAAAATTTCTCTACTATCAGCAATCATTTTAGCGAGTAGCATAATATCTTCTCTTTTTTCGGGATTATGAAAAGCAATTACTTCACAAATAAAATATGCTTGAATAGTATGTCCACTTGGATATGCAGGACTAATAGCAGAACTACTATATAGTGGATTAAAGTCTTGATTTGTATAGTAAGCAAATTGATATGGTCTTGGTCTATTATAATGTTTCTTTAGAATAAGAATTAAACCACCAATCTTCTCTTGTAACTTTTCAATGTATGTTCTTTTAAAATCAATATCAATAGCTTTACAATATTGCTCCATTACACTAATAGGGTCTTCATCACAACCTTGTATAAATTCTTTTATATCCTGCCAAGCATCACTACCCATATTTTCTTTTTGAATAGATATTAAAGATTCTATCTCTTTAGTTGTTGATTCGGGAAGTGGATATGGTTCATCCATAAATATTTCAGCATACTTTGAAAATACTTTATCAGCATTATCTATTTGGTCTTGATGCTCCTTTAATATTTTTCCATATTTTAGTTCCAATAAATAATTTAATACGTTCAATTTCATTCTAATACATTTTAATTATCATATTCCGTAAAGGTAATTAATTTTATTATCTTTGACATCGGTTCTATTACATTCGTTATCATTTATTCATATCACATAGAACTAATAGAAGGGATAGTTTTACTACTCCCTTCTTTTTTTTGTTTATATTCGTAATCTGATTCTTTTTGATTTAGGGGAGTTTGGTGTTTTATTTGATTTAGCCATCTCCCCTTTTCTTTTATTCTTAAAATTATTTTAAAAATATTTAATAAATATTTGTTATTCTAAAAAATAACACTAACTTTGTTATGTAGTTGAGAGAGGGGGTTAAAAAGCCTTCCTATTGCGATTGTTCTTTGAAATCTTGGGAATCAGTTTTTAAATCAAATAAATTTATAAATATGGAATCACGAAAAATAGAAATCAAACTTCATAGATGGTTTGATGAAGAAAGTTTAAGCAAAGAAGCACAAAACCTTTTATACAGAAAAGGAGATTATTTTTATGCTAAACTTCCTGCAAAAGTTGATTGGTGTCATACTTGCAACGGAAGTGGCAAAAGAAGTAAGTACGATGTTGAAGGTTACGACATTAACGAAATGATGTATGAAGATGGAGTTTTAGACCACGAGTTTGCAGAAGATTACTTTGGTGGTCGTACTGATGTTCCTTGCGATAAATGTGAAGGAACTAAAATTCAGAATATTTTAGATTACGATTGTTGCAATCAAGTTGAGCAGGAGATAGTAAAACAAAATCAAAAAGCATACAGAGAAGAAGCTAACGACAGAGCATATTCAGATATGGAACGAAGAATGGGTGCTTAACCCGTTCTTCTTTAATTAAATCAAAAATAAAAAGAATCAGTTATGGAAAATTTAGTTTACGAAGCATCAATGATAGATGCAAACAAAAATGAAATCGGAAAAAATGAATTACACGATTTATTGTTTTATCCGAAAGCAAAAAATTTGGTCGGTTATATAGCCGAAGGAATCAAAAGAAAAGACCCTTCTTTTCAATTCTTTAGTAAAAGAGAAAGTTGGTCGGTTTTGAACCATATAGTTCAAACACAATTCAATCAAAGTTTTGGAAGGATAGACCTTGCATCCGTTTTAAAAGGTATTGAGGAAGTAGGTCAGACTTATGAATACTTAGACTTTCTAAAAAGAGCCGAATTTGAAGGTTTGGAAGTATTGGAAGAAGCAGAAGATAATATTATCGGATATGTAGAACTAACAGAAGATTTTGTAGATGGAGATAAAGACCCATACGAAACAGCAGGGGGTTATAGAAGTTGGAAAGCCTTGAAAGGAAGTGTTGGTTCTATTCACTTAAATAAAAATTTGAGTGCTTACATAGAGTTTGAAAGTAATTGTATGATAGACCACTACAATAACAACTTTGCAGGAGTTTCTACGGGTGGTGGAACTACTAAATATAAAATAGGGGAAAGAGTTGAGAAAAGATTTCTTAAAGTTGATACTAAAGGGGTGTTTTGGGAAAATTGGACTAAAATGCCTATCGAAACAAAAGCTATTTCTGTTTGCAAGAATAACTTAGACAGATTACTTAAAGAATACCAACCCGAATTATACGAAGTGGTTAAAAAGAAGGGGACTTATTAAGTCCTCTTTTTCTATAAATTAGTAACAATAAAAATCAAATAAAATGAAAAAATCAATTTTTAAGTTTAAGAGAGTGTTGTCAATGATAACATTATTAGTAAAGTACGATTTGTTAAGACAAACATTGTACTATGAATATTTCTCCCGTGATTGTGATATGTACCAAACGGGTGGAGTAAAAAGAGTAAAAGGTTTTATAAACTACCTTATCGAAAGAAAAAAGTTTAGACAAACATACGGGTTCAGTTATATGAACATCATAGATAAATCAGAGTTCTATGAAAGAAGAAATTTAATTTTATTAACTTCAAAATCTTTTTAAAAAAATGGAAAATATATTACTTATTTTAGTCGGTGTTATAATAACAATTTTAGTATTTTCTTTTGTTATTAATAACCTTATTACTCGTAACATTCAATCAATAACCGAAGACTTATTTCATAAGGTAAATAAGATGCAGGACAAACAGAAAGTAATTGAAACATCTGTTAATTCATTAGGAGAATTATTTATCCTTACAGAGAAACAAAAGGATGAAATTTTAAAATCTAATAATTCTAATTTTGAAAGACATCAAATTAGTTTAGATGTTATTTTGACAAACCTTGATGCACATATTAGAAGCAGTAAAATACTATTAGTTGATAATTATGATTTTAAAGAAAACATTAAACCTATTTTTTCAAATTTAGTTCAGATTAAAAATATGATTGAGAATATTCAACCATCTTATGTAAAGAACTTACCTACAATTATGGATGATATAGGCAAACAAGTTGATTCTTTGGATGAAACATTATCTATTAGAAAGAAGCCAAGTAAGAAAGTTAATAGACCTAATATATCTCCAAAGGCAGATAAGTTATTAAATATGACACTACAAGCATTTATTCATAGTGGAGAAGTGCATCAGTTTTTATCTTTAGACAAGCATAATATAAATGTTATAAATAGGTTTTTAAATCTAATTTATACTTATTCAAAGGATATTAAAGATGAAAAAGTTATCAATATGAGTGGTAATAAACTTACAGAGATAAAAGGAGCAGGAAAGGTAATGTCCGATATATTTGAAGAAATGAAAAAAGAAATTATAAACTTAAAGTAGTGGAACTAACGAAAGAAAATATTGGCAGGGTTGAGAGGTATTTTAAAAAGTACCCTGCTCCAAATGTACCAATGAAGATTAATGTTTGCACAATAGTAAACGACCCACCTAAAATGATAACAACCCATTTAGCAACTTGTAAAACATATTTAGGGGATAGTAAAAGTAGATATAGAGCATTGCCTTATTGGGATAGGTTAATTTTAGTAGGTAAGCTAACAAAAAAATATTACGATAAATTAAATAATAAATAAAATGGATGTAGAAACTAAAAATGAAAAGTTTGAAAGGATTGCTCCAAAAAGAGTTGAAAATTTCAAATTGTCAGCAGAAAGGTTAAGCAAAATATCTAATAAAGTTTATTTTGAATATACCGATGAACAAAAAGCAGAGATACTTAAAGAAGTAGAGGAAGTTTATAAATTTTTAAAATCAAAATTCAATTAAAATGGCAAAATTAAAAACGAACAAAACCAAATTAGTAAAACAACATTTATTAGAAGTCGGTCATATTACTTCTTGGATAGCAATAGAAAAATATGGAGCAACAAGATTAAGTGCTATCATATTTAATTTAAGGGATGCAGGAATGGATATTAAGACCGAAAATATAGAATGGACTGATAGATATGGCAACGAAACAAGCTATGCTAAATATGTTCTTAACAGATAAATAATTATATTTAACAAATATTTACAATAAAATTTTAGAAAGATGGGAGTTAAAAAAGAAACTACGACAAAGAAAGCTACAACTAAAGCTACAACAAAGGCTACAACTAAATCAAGTGAGCCTAAAATCGAAATGATTAAGATTGATGTTAAGGGAGCAAAAAAAGGTAAGATTATTTCAAGAGTAGAGGTTACTCAAAGTGAAATTGATAAAAAACCACAAACGTACTTCCCTAATATTCAAGAAGCACAATCAGAAGCAAAGCACCAACTTAATGAATTAAAAGATAAGTTAGATGCAGAAGTTTTTGATGATATTAAGTGGGAAATTGAATTGTTTAGCTAATGGAAAAGTTCGCTTGTATATTAGTTAATTCAGATGAATCTTTTGGAGATTTAATGAAGGAGAATGAAAAGTTTGGTATTGAGAGAGGTTTAAAGGCTTCTCTTGATACTGAAATGTTTAATAAACTTTCTTCTATGTTCAATCAATTATCTACTAAAGGTTATCACGTTACGGGGTTTATTTTAGACAAAGACAATGGTATAGAGTTTTTATTTCAAAGAGATAAGAACCAAACAACCAAATTAAAGGAACAAGAAATTAAAAATAAGTATGTCTTATAAGGATAGTAAAGAGCATCAAAAGGAATTGGTTAATAAAATTTTAAGTCAGCCAAGAAAAATGTTAGAATGGCAATTTTCAGATGATAAGTCAGAAGTTGAGTTATTGTATTGGCACGAAGACCAACCCGAAATTACAGACCACTTTATTAGTGCAGAAGTTGATTTGTTCAATAAAGAAGTATCATACGTTCATTCTGTATATTATGATGATGGTTACCAACAAGACATCAGAGATAAAGAGATAAACATTTTAGATGAAGATGCAGACTTTGATATAGATGATGTTATTGATTGTTTTTTAGAAGTTTGGCATAAAGACATTAATAAAATTCACATAGGAAAAATAGAGTAAATGGAAACAATTTTTTATATAAGTATTGCTTTACTATTAATATTAAGCATAAAGAATAGAATAGATTTAATTCGTTATCGTAAATCAGTTAGAAGAGCAAGGTTCGATTACGAGAAAAAGGTTTCAATGTGGGAAGACCTTAAGTTTAAATCACAATTTTGGGAGCAGGATAAAAGCTATATTCTTAAAACTATTAATGCGATAGCAAAGAATGTAATAAGAATTGATGAAGAACTTTATGATAGTTCTAAAAAAAGCAATTTAAAAAGTAAGGTTGTTAATAATGAAATAATGAGTAAAAATAAAATGACAAACCTTGAATTGTTATCTATGAAAGAAGATGAGGAAAAGTACAGAAAAGAAAGAAAAAACGCAGTTGCAAGGATTAAAAGAAGAATTGATTAAAATGCTTGAAGTTCAACAAGAATATGAAGAGGAATCAATAAAGTTTGTAATAAGTCAAGTTAAAATTATTGCTCACAATCTTCTGTTTCGTATTTACTCCAATGCAGTCCTAATTAATTTGATAAGACCACCCGAACCAAAAAATAGTATTTCTGAACTAATAAAGAAAGTTTGCTTTACAACTCAATCTAATATGGTTCAAATATTTATGAGTGATTACAATTTAGCAAATATTCTCGCAGTCAATTTTGAGGAAATTTTAAAAGAATCAGATACAAAAGATAAAAGCTACGAAGTAGTAGTTTCAGAGGAAGTAGAAGGAGCAGTTATTGATATTGTTCTAAATAAAAGCAGAATAGAAAGTTTCGTAGATTACTCTAAAGACAAAGAAGTTTATTCTGTTTAAAAATTATCTTCTAAAAAAACATAAATTAGTTTAAGTTATTTTTAAAAATAACTATATTTGTTACATCAAAAGAATCAGTTATGGAAAAGAAAATCAAATTAAGTCAGAGCCTTATTAAGTCGCTATATGCGTATAAGATGGGCGAAAAATGTGGTAAACTTATTGAAGCACACTATGTAGATGGAGTTCAATTTCCTTCTACCGATGCTATGGAACTTGGTAACTACTTTGAGTACATTTGTACGGGAAGTTTAGCAAGGGATGGGCATACTCCCGAACCAACTACTACAAAAAAGGGAGAACCAACTGCAAAGTATAAGTTAATGCAGGAACAGAAAGCAAATTTTGACAATATAATGTCAAATTATGGTTTCAAAATATTATCAATAGACCACCACTTTAAATCTAAAGAGTATTCGGGAATTGCAGATATAATTGCAGAAAAAGATGGTCAGAAAGTTATTATTGATGTTAAAACTTCGGGTTTATTAGAAGACAAATGGAGTGATTTCGGTTGGCATAATGACTTTGTAATGAATAATGATAATTTAATGATACAAGCAAGGCATTATAAAATGTTAGCCTATGAAGAATGGGGAGTAGAAAATATACCTTTTTACTTTATGGTGTTCAGTACAACTAACGCAGTTGATTGTAAAGTGTTTGAAGTTGATTGTCCAACAGAATCATTAGATATGCACCAAAGAAATTCAGAAGGTGCAAAAAGAATATTAGATAAACTATTAATTGATGGTTTTGAATCTATACCAAGTGTTAAAGAATGTGCTAAATGTCCTTTAAAAGATACTTGTAAAGACTTCACAAATGTTCCACCAATAGTAAAAATAGAATGTTAGGATGAATAGAAAAGAATATATAGAGTTTATTAAAACAAAGATAATAGACGAAAAATTAAATGGTAAAAGATTTAACGTAATTAGAGAACTTCAAAAAGAATTAGATATGGTATTAGAAAGTAAAGAAGAATCAGATTTCTTAAAAAACATATCCTTAAAGGATGTTAAAAAGGCAGATAAAAACGATACTCTTAATCAACTCGAAAAGTATCTTGTAGGTTTACAAAACATTAGTAGAACTCACAAAGATAAATTGGTTGAAGAAAGATTGCCTAAAGATGGTAAGGTTAGGTTTATAAATTTGCAAGAAAGATTAACACTTGAAGAATTAGAAGGCATTGATGCTGAAATAGAATTTATACAAAAGCAAATAAATATATTGAAGGATGGCAATAGATAAACCAAAAAACAAAGAAGAACTATTAGACTATATTACTTTTAGAGCAAGTGGATTAGGTCAAAGCAAAGATTTTACATTTAAACGTTTCTATTATGAAATGCTTGAAATGGTAAGTAAAGAAAGAGAAATAGAATTAGAATTAATTAAGTTACAAACCAAAAATTAATATTATGAGTAAACAATTAACAACTTGGGAAAAATCGTTATCAGAAGGGCATACAAAGTACCTTAAAACGATGAATTATGATGCAAACAATGTTCCACAAGAAGTAAAGCAAAAAGCTATGCAGGAAATTGGTTTTGCGTATCAGTCAATGATTAACAACACAATGCTCCAAAATTGTGAGCCACAAAGTATTGTAAATGCAATTACAAATATTGCAAGAACTTCAATAACTCTTAATCCCGTAATGAGATTAGCTTATTTAGTTCCTCGTAATGGTAAATGTGTTTTAGACTTCTCTTATATGGGTATGATTAGTTTATTAAAGAATAATGGTAACATTAGAACTATCAATGCTTATATTGTTTATGAAGACGAAGATTTTAGGCACGATATTGTGGAAAATGTAATCTATCACACACCACGATATGCAAAAAGCGAAAAAGAACATAATACAAGAAGTATTCTTGGAGCATATTCAATCGCTAAACTTCCAACGGGAGAAGTAGATTATTGCTTTATGCCTTATTGGGAAATAGAGAAAGTTAAAAACACTTCTAAAGGTGGAGATTCAAAGTATTCTCCTTGGGTTACTTGGAAGGATGAAATGATTAAGAAAACAATCATTAAAAGACATTTTAAGATGCTTATTAGTGTTAATGATACTTTTAATTCAAAGCTAACAACATTATTAGAAGTTGAAAATGATAATAATGGTTTGCAGGAGCAATACAAAGTTCAAAACAAAAGAAATGGTTTAGGTAATGCTTTTATTGAAGAAGAAGTTGTAGAAAAAACAAATACCGAAAGTAGAATTGCTGAAATAGTTGATTTTACAGAAGAAGAAACTAAAGTTGAAGAAAAGGTTTCTGCTCCAAAAAAAACAACTAAAACCCAAACCAAAACAAAGGCTACTAAAACAAAGATAGAAAGCCAATTAGATAATCTCGAAAATGATACTTTGTTTGATGATGAAGAAGAATTGCCGAATGAAGTTATAGACCAACAAACGGGAGAAATAATAAGTTTTGAAGATGGAGAAGATGTTATTTCAGATGAAATGTTTGAAGATATTAAATCACAAGAGAAAAAGTTTCAAGATAACCAATTAAGAATTGAATAATTATTATAACTTTGTGATGAAGTATTTATGAATTAGTTGTATTAAAAGGAGAATGTTTTTATAATGTTCTCCTTTTTTTTATTTACCAATCTTAATTTTCAATCCACTCTTTTTGATTTTAAAATAAGAATAAACCCCAATTCCTGCGAATACAGAAATAGCAGTTGCTACTAAAACAATTTTCTTTTGTTTATCTGTCATACCTTTCATTATTTTACCATAAAAGTTTGTCTGCGTACCATCCGTTTGAACCTCTTTTATGTCTGTTGTTGTTATGTCTTTTTTTGTATGCTTTTCTTCTTTCATCTGCGTAAGCCTTTCCTTTTGTTTTAATGTATGTAGGATAGTCGCCATATCCAATAGCACCAACTGATGCTACCTTCTTACCATTCTTAAATACATCAATTTTCTTTCCCTTAACCCTGCTTGGCTTTACTTCAACTCCAAGTTTTTTAGCTTGTCGTTTCGTGTATTGAGTAATAGTATATGCCATACCTTAGTTCTTTAAGTCTTTTTCCTCTAAGTCTTCAATTTGCATCCTTGTAATCTTAATGCGATAATATGTATGAATACCCGTTAGAAGTAAAACTCCAATTCCTAAAATCGTTGCTATCTCCTTTCCTCTTTTAGTCTGTAAAAATTGTATTAAATTATTCATAACTATTGCTTTATATAACTACCCCACGCAACATTCAAAAACGTATCTTGCATTAAGGGTTCTAAATTATATCTACTTAAACTTTCTTTTATTGCTCCTTCATTACATTCAAAGTAATCCCAAACATTTAATTTAGTAAAAGAACTTAAATCTATTGCAAAGTCGTGTGCAAATATTATATCATTTGTATTTAAGAATTTACTGAAATGATTAAATTCAGAAATCTTATCTCCACCATCACAAAATAGAATAGTATTCTTTTTACTACTATTTAAAATAAGTTCTATTGTATCTGTTTCAAAAACATTTTCTTCGTAAAACTTTACTTTTTTTACTTTATTTGATATTTGTCTTTGCCCTATTGAAGCATCAACATCAAAAGAATGTATTGTAGTATTATCAGATAGTTTATGATTATCTAAAAAGGTTGTAAAACCACCTCTAAAAGTCCCTATCTCAATTATAGTGTCTATAATAATTTCATTAGAATTTAAATAGTCATATAGCTTATCAAATGCACTTTCTATCTGATAGTGCTGACAAGTAAAAACACCATTTATATTACAATGGTTTCTCATATCATTATTTAAAACTACCTCTAACATTATTTCATTATTATTATACCACCAATTAAGCCAACTCCTAACCAAAAAACTTTTCGGTCATAGAATTTCTTTTCATCTTCAATTATTACGTTTTTCATATCAATAGTAGATAAGTAAGGGTTTGTATTTTCTAACTTTACTATTGGAATACTCTTTCTAAATATACCACCCGATTTATTTCCAATAGTTAATTTCATTTCATTTGGTATAACAATACTATCAACCAATAATCCTTCCTTTAGAATTAATCCATTAAAAGAATAGTGTTCTTTTGTTAAATTAAACCTTTTAGGAACTTCTATTACTCCTTTTGGATAAATTGTATCACTTATATATATAGTTTCAGTATAAGGAACGGGAACACTATCAATTCTTATTTCAGTAATAGTCTTTACTTGTCCTTTTATTTTTTTTAGGTTTTCTATTTCCAATATACCTAATTCTATTGCATCTTTTTGAGATATAATTATTTGCTCTTGCTCGGCTATCTTAACACTATCCTTTGATAGTTTTTCTTCAAAGAATTGATTATCTAATTGTAACTTTCCTATTTGTTTTTTAAATGAAGAAAGTCGCACTTGGGTATTGCATAGTTGCCAAACCAAAAACGCAACCACGCACCCAAGTACGACAAGCAGAGATTTTTGTATATCTATCTTCATTACTGATTTCTTAATTTCTTCAAATGTGAAAGTGCTGAAAAAGTAAAAGCGACAATACCCATAGTAACAAATATTAAATCTAATTTTTGTTTGGTAGTCATTTTAGACCACTTGTTTTGCCCTTCCTTAATTTTCTTATCAACCTTATCTTCTATATAAGATTCAAGTTCTAATACCTCATCTGTAATACTCTTTTTCATCTTATTTATTTTGAATATCTTTTTTCTTTAACATTCCTATTCCTGCTCCAATACCACCTAAAGCAATACCACCAAGAATAGTATATCCCCAACCTTTCCAAAAACCACTTTTAACTTTAAAAGCATAACCTAATGCTATTGCAAACCCTAATGTACTACCTATTTGATAACCCTCTTTCATATAGGTATTTTTTATTTTTTCTTTATTCATATTATTTATTTTTACCTTTTAAATATAATCCATAGCCTAACAAACCTAAACCACCTATTAAACCACTTAAAAATATTGTTCTTTTAAAATATAGTTTATTTTGTGTCCACTTATCAAATAAGGTATATGTGAAGTATTTATTTCTATAAATACCTTCCTGCTTCTCCACTAATTGCATAAACTCTTTAAAACAATAATAGTTTTGAAAAACTTGGCATCCTGCTGAATAATCTCCAATAAATTCTGTATTACCATTTCCATCGTCTGCTCCGTAATTCTTTGCTTTATGAATGTTTATACCAAACATACCACAATCTTTATCTTTTAAGTTGAATGATAAAGTTGCGTTCCTATCGTAATCACGATAAACACAAATAGGTTTAGCTTGAGTTAATGCTCTATATTTTCCTTTGTGAGAACCTATTTTCCAAGTATCTATATATTGACCCGAAGGCAAAATTGCAGTTGCCGACCTTCCTTGATAACTACCTATACCACCCCTTGTTAAGTATTTAGTAGAAGGGTCGGTTGTAATTGCATACTTTCTTCCTTCCCAATTATTTTTATCATCCTTCCAAAATACATAAAGTGTATCATCAAACTTTTTGGGATTAGTATTCTTATTCCTTACCCCGACTATATTTAGTTGATAAGGTTTTTTATAAATAATATACTTTTTAGACTTCATTAGTCCTAATAAGTATCTTATCTGTACTATACCTAAATTTTCAGCATTACAACTCATTTTGCTTTCCCCCTTTCAAATTTACTTGCTCTACCCTTTCTAACTAAAAAATAAAGCAAAGATGTTCCTACTAATAAACCTACACCACCAATAATATATTTATCTGACTTCTTCATTTTTTTACACCCTTATAAATAAAATAACCCATCGAACCTAAAACAATTACTCCTAAAGCTAAAAACATAGCCTTTTTAGAAGTAAAACCACCTGCATACTTTATGTCCTCTAACCTACGCATCCAACCTTCTCTAAAAGCAGGATTACCACTTGCATATCTATCAGCACGTTCTTTATAAATATCATCAAATAAAGTCTTTTGATTAGCCTTATTAATAACCTTTGCATCGAAGTTTGTAAAAGATATGTTTTGCTTTGACAAAGCCTTTTTAACCATTGATTTAGTTCCATACAACCCGTGATTAACAGAAGCATCATATATTATCAATGCAACAGATTGATTTTTTAGTTTATCTCCATCAATCTTATCCCAATAGTTCTGTTTATATATCATAGATGCAGTTTTAGGAGAAAGGTTTTTCATATCCGAAATAGTTATAGGTCTGCCTAAATATGCTTTAAGTATTGGAGCAGAAATACCATAGTTTGTTCCTATCAGTTTACCATCTACCCAATTACCATTATCTTTAGGATTATTTGTATAACCCCCTTCCGACTTACCTACCTTTTTATGTGCATCTACAAAACTTGCCATTATCCTTTATTTATATCTTTTACTTCTAATTCTATATATCCTTCACTACTTTTTTCAATAGCATCAACTAAAATAGGATAAAGGTCTTTATAAGCATCTCCACTTCTACTTCCCCTTGCACTTTTAAAGTCAATACTATAATTCGGAAGTAAGCATCCTGCCGTAGCATCATCTGAATTTCCTAAATGGATTAGTATATATTGAAATCTTTTACCATCATTCTCTAACACCCAATTAGGCTTATTATAAACACAAAGCATACCTTTATGAAAATCATACTTTTCAGAATATCTATTGTGAAAACCACCTTCTTTTCTTAATGAAACTTTATAAGTTCCTTCGGGTATTCGGGTTTCACTTGCAACCTTTTCCCCACTTGGTCTGTCTTGGTCTTCAATGCAACCACAAAAAGCAACACCATCAATAAGAAAAACACCTATTGTAGTATCGCCATCATCTTTTAGTCTTAATAATTCAAACTTCATACTATTTCTTATTTGCGAGTTCTTTGTTAAGGTATTCAAGCATATATTCGACTGCTTCTCTTTCTTCTGCATCAATGTTATTGTCTGCAAGAAGTTGTTTATTAGCCGATATAGTTGTTTTAAGTTCATCTAAACTCATATTTTTTACATCATCAATAAACCTTTTAGGAAGGTTAGATTCAAAAGTTTGCTCAACCTTATTTGGTTCATTTTTCTTTTTTGGTTTGTTCTTTTTTGGTTTGTTAAAGTAAAATAATGCAAAAGCTATTGTCAATAACCCTACACCAATAATTACTCTATTGTTTCTCTGCTCCATCTTTTTTATTATTAGATTGTCTTATAAAATGATTATAATGAAAAATACAAGCCCACAAAAATAAAATTGATAAACCTATATTTAAAATTACCTCTGTTAATGGTGGTACACTCATTGTTAAAAAATTAAATAAGCTACCACAAGCTATTGTTATTAAACCTACTTTAATAGTAGTTTGCTCCCATTTTGGAAGTTTAGCCATCGTACCACTCCTACCATATACAAATACTATAAAAGCAGTAACACTTAATGCAATAACACAATTACAAAAAGCATTTATAATTTTAATTATCTCCATTGTTTCCATTTTCTACTTTATTTAAAAATTTATTACTAATTAACTCAACACCTTTTAATCCTAAAAAACCAAGAACAAAAGCTATTGACATTTGATATTTCATATCTACTCTTGTTATATCTAATATCAAAGGAGTAATATAGTTTGCCGAAGCAACTCCCGATATTAAACTAAAAAAAGTAGTCTTTATATTTAATGTTGCCTTCTTTCCTATAAGTAACAAAGCACCGAATAATCCTGCAACAGATATTCCGATGTTAAAACCTATTTCCTGCAATATTTCCCTCATCATTTATACGTTTTGATAATCATTTGAATAATTTATTAATACATCTGTACCATCATAATACAGAACTAAAGTAGTTATTTCACTTGCTCCTTGTCCTATTGAAATAGTACCACTTGGTGCTTTACAATTACCACCCGATATAGTCCAAGTAGTAATATCAACGGGAGAAGATGATTTCTGTATTATCTTTATAAAATATGTTGCTCCTGCTTGTAAATTTGTAAATGTAACACTAACATTTGAAGTAGCAGAAGCTAAATCAAGTGGTTGGCTATTACCATTATTACCATCAATAGTTACTGCGTTTGCAGTAATAGTATTTGTAGCACTTTGTGGAGAATATATATAACCACCTACTATTGAACCATTTATATCTATTGAATTTGGTACATCATTAGTTCTACCAATAGCAGAAACTAAAAGACCTTGACATATTGTACCATTTGTTTTAATAACAATACCAACATTTTGAATTAAATCATTTGAACCCGTAGGTTTTGTTTGAGTTAAAGTTCCCGTTTTAGAAACATATAAAACATCTCCTTCTGTTAATCCCGTAAAACCCGTTAAATTCTCATTATAAACACCACTTACTACTCCATAGTTATCTTTTGTATCAGAAGTGTTCATTTCTTCTTTAGCAATACCAATACAAGGCATTTTTGAAGGGTCGTCTGCATCAGCTATTCCAACTAATATTCTATTAGAACCACCTATTTCTCCTTTTGAATACAATGGAGAACCTATTGGTATTGTAGCACCTTCATCGTTTCTAACTTCAATCATATTAACTGAATTAAAGTTATTTTCCCAATTTGTACCATTGTATTTTAATACTTGTTGGGTTTCAAGAGAAGTTAAGGTAACATCTGTTAAATCACCTAAAGAAGTTGCACCACCCGATGATGAACCACCACTTCCGAAAACTGAAAAGAATTGGTTGCTACGTTCCATAATTATACTTTATACATCTATCGTTGTCCATTCCGTAGAATCGGGGTAGATTTCTATTAAACTATTTCTTTGTTCTTCTGTTAATCCTGCTAATGCAGGAGCAGAATGTCTTACACCTTCCATAATAAAAGGCATAGCTACTTGTGTTCCATCTACCTTCTGTATTGTTCGAGTAGAATATTTAATAGCATTATAAGTAGGGTCATCAGCAAGTATTGATGCTTGAACTGAAGCATCGGTATCTTCCCATCCTTGCCAATCCGATATATCAAAAGGTAAATACTTAACCATTATAATCCATATTTTGTATTAATATAACTATCTATTTCTGTTTTTTCGGAAGCAGATACCTTATGGTCTATTAAGATAGTTTCAGCTATCATTCCACCAAAACCTCTAAGACTTACTGAATCTCCACCACCGAAACCTAACTTACCATTTGAACTTGGAATTGCAGTTGTTCTCGTATCGGTAGAAGTACCTACTCCTGCTATTGTTTGAGTTAATGTTCCACTATCCAAATCTTTATCCCAATATCCAATCATATAATACCAAGTATTTTTAACTATATCTAATCTTGTTAAATCAGTACCATCATCTCCTAAAAACCAATGTGATTCATCAGATGTTCTTCTTAAATATTGAGCATAACCTTCATTAGCAACTGAAGTTTCTGTATTACCAAAAATCATATGAATATCACTTGTATTATTCATATCTGTATTCCACATAAAAACTGTTACCATAGTAACTGCATTATCTAAATCATAGACATTTGGACTTGGTAAACTTTCAGAGAATAAAAATGTTTTTTCACTCCCTAAAAATATTTCTTGCGATGTTTGAATTGCAGGTTGTCCGTTAATTTGATTATCGAACCATTCGGGTTGATTAACACCCGTTGATTGTGTAACATCTATATTTGTAGCAGACCTATCTTCAATTCTACTTACCTTATTAGAGCCATCTTTTGTTACTCTTGTAGAATCGGCATCGTACCAAGCAATTATGCCCGTTACGTTAGGTAAATCTCCACCTCCACCACTTCCCGATGAACCATTATTAATAAATTGAGGAATATGTACCATATTTTAAGAATAATTTAGTGAGAAGTTTACTAAGCAATCTGTACCATCATAATATACAACTAAAGTATCTATTGCAGATGCACCCGTAGATATAGTAGGTGCAGTTCCACTTGGGAATTTAACTACACCACCACTTATAGTGTATGTACCAATATTAACGGGAGAAGAAGACTTCTGAATAACGGGTATAAAATATGTACCCCCTGCTTTTAAGTTGGTAAATGTTAAGGTTATATCTCCCGTAGCACTTGCTAAATCTAATCTTTGAGAATTACCATTATCCCCATCAAATGTACTTGCATTTGCCGATACCGAAATATCAGAACCTTGTGTACTCCAAATTTGATTATCTACTTGAAGACCACCTTTAAATACGTTTAAATCATTTGCTCCTGCTTGATATATTCCGTATTTATTAGTTCCCGTTGTATGTCCATCTAAGTAAATATGATAAGCATTGGTACAATTAGTAATAGCCATACCCAAACTTTTTAATCCGTGGTAAGTAGTAACTATTCCTGCACCACTTGGAGAAGAAATGTAAATATCACTTAAATTAGTAATTGTACCCGATATAGCAGTTAAACAACTTACACCTATTAAATTAGTATTTGTATTAGTTGAATTATTTATTACACTAATATTAGTACCATCAGCATCTCCATTATTAATTCTTGAATATATACCATAAGCAGAACCCGTACCACCATTTTCAGAATTAATATACATTCCATAGTTTATACCATTTGCTCCTGCATTACTATTAGTAGATGAGTTTTCAACCCACATTCCAAAAGTAGCACTACTTCCACTCGTAGTTTTTGATATACCTAATTTTATATCATCATTAGGAGTTTGACCTATTCCCGTATTACCATTTAAATAGTTTAAATTACTATTGCTATCATAAATACCATACGAATTTCCACTACTAACACTATTTTGTATGTAAATACCTAATGAATCTCCACTACTCGTATTACTATTATTTACAAAAACTCCGTAAGCATCACTACTACTTGTATTAGTTGATTTTATATAAACCCCAATATTATCAGCACTTGATGAATCAGTTATAAATAAACCACCAACACTTTTACCACTACTTGTTGCTACTTGTGAATGAATACCTACATATTCATTACCTAAATAAGTAATTGTGTATGGAGTATTTGCAGTTGCAAAACTTCCTGCTACATTAGAACCCGTTATTGTACCCTGCGTACTTGCTCTTATACCTATATTATTAGTAGAAGTGTTTGAAGTTGCATTAAAAGTTCCACCAAAAATGTTAGTTCCACCACCCGTAGCTTGTGAGTTAATACCATAACCATCATTAAAGGTATTTCTAAGCCTTAAAGTTTCTGATTTAGTAGAATTATCTATATAAACAAGAGAAGAAGAAAATGGAGCAACATTAATACCTATTGTTGTCCCATCATCTCTAATTAAAGAGTTTCCTAATGTAGTTCCATCGGGAGTCCATTTTGCTACATAATTAAGTGTACCACTACCCGATACACCACCACCACCACCCGAAGATGAACCCCCACTTCCAAAGACTGCGAAAAATTGATTATTGCCCTGCATATTTTTACCTTTAATTTTAGGCAAGACAATAAAACTATTTGCCTTGCTTTTCTTTTATTCTTTTATTCCTTTGATAATTTTCGTATGCTTGATATATGTAACCCGTTAAAATTGCAGAAAAGAACAAACCCATAAAGTATCTTTGTTCCCAACTTAAATTCAATGGATTACCACTATCTTTATTCATAACATTATCTATTTAATAAAAAGTCAATTATAGTTTTTGACTTCTTTTTATTTTTACCTTTTAATAATTCTGCATCTTTTTTATTTAAAGTATATTGTTTTGCAATACCACTTAAATATTCTTCCTTTTGATTACGTTCCTTATTCAGTTTAACAATTTCTTTAACCAATGCAGGATTACCCATTACAAAGTTTGTAATTTTTGTATATTCAAACTGAACATTAACAACTGCATACGGAAGTAATTGATAGCTAAACCTTGTCGTTCCATCAAATATAAACTCATCCCTTCTTTTACCTAAATTAACGTGCTTTAAAGTAGTAGATTCTTGGTTAGCATCAACTATTGGATTAAGTACAAACACCCTATCAGTACCCCAAGCTAAATGTTTCCTAAATGTCATAGGTTGTAATAGCTGACTTATTCTTTCATTCAAAGAAAAAGTACCACTTGCGTAAGGTTGAATAGTTATTGAATTAATGCTTAAACTTTCTCCCGTTTGTGAGTTAAGCAATTCTCCATAACCTACTCCGTTTAAATCTACTACTCCACCACCACTACCCGTTGTAAAAGTAGTAGTAAAAGTTCCCGATGCAGGACTTGGAGCAGTAGGGATGATATATGAATAAGACCACGACATATTTTATATATTTAATTTTATAAAATTTCTATGCTAACGTATTGAAAAGTACATTTTTAACTAATTTAGTATATGAATCAATAGGTAGTGTATAATTTATTTCAAAACCTATTTTTGCAAAAAGTACATCAATATTTCTCCTTATTTGTAATATAGGGTTTACATATACTACATTATCGGTTGGTAGAAACCCATTTACGTTAGTTACTCCATTTACAATTTCATCAGCTACTTCTTGTAAAGTAGAATTAGCAGGGAAATTTGGACTTCCACTATCGTCTGAATATACAATCCTTTTAGTAGTAACGGCAGAAACTAATTGAATTAAAGTTGGGTCATAGTTTCGATAAATATTATCATCAATAATACCAACAAAACCATTTGTAGTAAACCAAGGATTATCAAACGTATCTGTATCTGATGATGCAATTCGTTGTTCTTCAATACCATTAGTTGCTTGTGTTACTGCTTGAGGAACATTATCTCCACTTTGCCCTTGGTCAAACAAGTCAATAGTTATTGTATCAGAAGTAGTATTAATTAACTTTAAACCCGTATTATTCGCCATCTTCTATAATTATTAAATCAATTAAATTTGATAAAAGACCACCATTAAGTTCAACATCTTTAAGTTTATCTATTGAAAATTTATGCCAATTTAGTTCGGGTGCATCTTCATTAATAAACTCATTCCAAATTTTTAGTTGCTCTTTTTCAGCCTTTTTATCTTTCCAAACAATCATTTGCATACCATTAATATTTTCAGTTTTTAACTGACCATTATCATCGTATGCTCCACAATTCTTTTTAATATCTTCTCTTACACCTTCTACTTCCTTCATAAAAGGTTTTACTAATCTTAAATTCTTACCAATTTGATACCAAGCAGGAGTTTCCTTACTCGCTAAATAGCTTAATGAATCTGCTATGTTTATCAATTCTTCTTTGGTTAATTTTTGCTCTGCCACTTTAATTTAATTTTGGTTTTCTAATTCTCTTTTAATCTGCTTAATTCTAAGGACATCTAAGTATGCCCTAATAATAAAAGAGGTAGCCACACCGATTGCAACAATACCCCCAATTCCTATTACTCCTTTAAAATCTTTGTCATTCATAATTCGCTATTTTTTCATATCAAAATATTTTGACATTAATTGATTTATCTTTTTAAATACTCTACTACTTTCTTGAAAACCTAAACGACTTAAATTTTCAAAAACACTTACAATTAGTTGTATAGAAATTAAATGAAGTATAGTCCAATAAATAAAATCGTATATCACACCAACTTTATCTTGTATGAATGATAACTTCATAGTGTTTACAATAGCTATCATACAAGTATATATGATAACCTTTGCTACAAACCTACCTAATCTTTTGCTCTGTATCTTTTTACCTTCCTTTATAGAAGCATAAACACCCGTTACGAACTCTATTCCTAACAACAATAAAAAAGCTAAATAAACCATTAATTCTATCCCTAATATTTTATCTACTAAAGCACTTAATGTTCCAAAAGTAAACGACATACCAAGCATAGGCTTATAGTTTTTGTAATGTAATGTAGATTGAAATAAATCTTCCATTGATACAAACCCCCAATCTTTTATGTATTCATTAGCTTTCATAAACTAAATTTTAAGATGCTACAATTTGTGCTTCCAAATTAGTTGCATCTGTTAATATTGTTATATCGGGTAAAGTTTGACCCGATGGAGCAACAAGAGAAACACTTTCTCCCGACTTCAATACTATGTAAGTTCCATTAGCTTGTTGAACTCTACAACCATCAGATGCGTGAGAGTTCAAAACTGCAATGTTATTTTTGTTTTGATAAGTCGTTTCACTTGTTATTGTTTCTGTAACTAATTGTGTAGTAATTGCACCCATAATCTATAATTAATCTCCAAATATTTCTCCAAAACTTAAAAGTTTCAAAGGTTTTTCATTGATACAAAGTATCAATCTTAAATCATTACATTCGTTATCATTTGTAGCAATTATAACTGATACTTTTTTTGAATCAATTTTTTGCTCTTTTGATAATCTATTCAATATTCCTTTGATTTTAGGTTGAACAAACAAATCTGCCTTTAGTCCTTTACCCGTAAAATCAACTTTGGGAACAAGCATTAGTTGTTTTAAAGTTATTTCATCAAACCCCTCATCTTTAAAGTTTGATAATAATTTATACTTTGGATTACATTCAGCATCTTCGGTATAAATTTTAATGTTTAACTCCTTTACTTCCTTCTCTTTTTCCCCTGCATAATGTATAATTGCATTACGCATAATTTTTTTGGTTTCGATTTCTGCATCCATTTTCTCTGCTTTTTATTTGATTTTTACGTTATTTTATCTTATAAAGATAATTATTTAAGGTTTAATCCTCTAATAATTCTCTCAAAGAATATGTAACATCAATCGGAGCATCAACAGATATTAATCCTTTTTTTACTGAAACGAAACCTCTCGTAGTAAATTTAGAAGTACCTCTTCTTGTTAAAAGCGAGTAAATTACATTTGCAATTCCTACTTCTTTTGGATTAAATGAGAAATCAAAAGTTATTTGAGAAGTACCCCCAAAACCTTTAACTAAAGTATCTACATTAGAATTTATAATTTTACCAATAAAACTATTATTAATAATAAAGGCTAAATCATATTTTCTAATCGTAAAGTCAATTTCACTATTATTAGTTATATTAACACTAATTCTTAAAGTTACGTTTGAAGGACTTTTATCAATTACCTTTATACCACTTAAAGAAATATCAGATTCTTCTAAAATAGCAACTTCGGTCTTATAGTAAGTATAAGCACCATAACCAACTAAACCTAACCCCCCTAAAAGTAATAAACTTCTCATATCTTATTTTTTTATAAACTTATTATAACCATAATAAGCAATTACTAAAGCACCACCAATCATAATTAATTTTTTGTGCTTCATCCAAATCTTTTGTAATGGACTAATTTTATCCACTACAACTACTTCCTCTGTTACGTTTGTTTCTTCCATTATCTTCTAAATTTTCTAATTGCAAAAACACCTAATCCTAAAAGAATAACTCCCCCTGCAATCATTAAACCTTTATTTTGTAAAATTCCTGCTTTTTTTGGTTCTTCCATTAATTCTTCACTTGCTCCTGCTCCTGCGTTTTCACTACCTAATGCCTTATCTTTAAGAACATTAGTTAAATCTTTTACTATTGATGGTTTTACTGCTTCCTCGATTTCAGCAGGAGTATCATCTATGGCAGGATTAGAACCTGCACTTAAATTGTTAGGATGAACGCTTCTACAAAGGCTATTCCATTTTGCTCTACCAACACCTAAAGGCTTTTTACGAGTACAACTTTCATAGTCAGTCGTTCTTTTCGCCTTCATATCAAGTCTTTCTTTTCTGTTGTCAAGACCTCTTTTCTTTATTCTATCTCTCATCGCTTTTCCTTTCTTACCAAAGAGATAATCAAAATCTTCATCAATAGACATATCTTCTCCATCAAAGTCTAAATATGGCGATACTTCCAATTCATCTAACTCATTGAAACCATCAAAGTTTGAACTACATCCACACATAATTTTTAATTTTATTGTTACTTATTTATTACTTATTTATTACTTATTTTCTTGGTCTTAAAGCAAAGAAACCTACTAAACCGATTGCTAATATACTACCAACAATGATTAAACCTTTTTTACTTCCTAATCCTGCAAGTTTTTGTCCTTGGTCAGTTGGCATACCATTTTCAGTAGTTAAATCATCTCCCCCAACGATTGAATCTCCAACATCAGCAATAGTGTTACCAATTTTATTTCCAAGTTTTGAAGCCTTACATTTTAAAACTGCACTTCTTCTTGACATACCTTTGTCTTGGTAAAACTGAACACAAGACTTTTTATCAGTTGGAGCATCAGCACTACTACCAACATCATCCCCTCTTTTTTCTAACCTTTTAATTTTTCTTGCTTGTCTTCTTGCTTTTGCTTTTTTACCGAAAAGATTATCAAAATCTTCATCAAAATTAGAATCATCTATATCTCCATTAAAATCAAGCATTTGAGATTCTTCTCCATCCCAACCATCAAAATTTAAAAATTCATTTTTCATAATTACTTATTATTTGTTTGTTCTTCTTTTTCTTAATATAAATAAACCACCTATTATAACTACACTTAAAACACTTGCACCAATAATAAGTGTTTTTGTTCTTTTACTTTTTTCTTCTTGTTGCTTTTTCAAAAACCCTGCTTGTGCTTCTGCTCCTTCTTTATTAGCTTCTGCTTCTAATTTAGTCATTCTTGTTTTTGAAATTGCTCCTGCCATAGCACCTAAAACTGCTCCACCCGTTGCTATTAAAGATGAAGTAACAGCAGGTTCTAAATTTGAAAATGAAAAGTCGGGGTTTTCTTCTAAAAATATCATTTCATCATCTGTATAATCAATGAAATTACTTTTTAAGTCAAATTTAGCTTTACAATTTGCTCCACATCCTAAAGGTTTTTTGTCTTTTCCTGCACTCATACCTTTTAATAAAGCATCCTCGTTACCACCAAGACTTAACCATTTTCGGGTTGCTCTTTTCCATTCAGTCGTTTGTTCAGATTTTGCTCTGTAAAGCCTTGATGCCATCCCTCTAAAGTTGAATCTTAACAAAGTAAGAAAAGCACCTCTCGGAATAGCTAAACCAACTTTTTTAGCACCTCTACCTATTGCAGAACCACCTAATTCAGTTCTACATTGTATTCTTGCTTGTCTTTTATTTTTTCCTTGTGCCTTTGCTTCATCTTCGCAAGACCTTCTTTTTTTACCCTTGAAGAAATTATCAAATTCATTTAATTCTTCGTCTATATAATAAGTTCCGTTTTTCATAATAAATAATTAATCAACATCTAATCCAAATTCCATATCATCGCCATCAAAATCAGAAAATTTTCTCATTTTAGTATTCACTCTTCCTGCCATAGCTTTTGCTTTTGCTTCTAATTGTGCTTTATAAGGACTTGCAGAAGGCTTTGCAATAGTAGTCGGTCTTGATGTAGCTATTGGTCTTACAGATGGTGGTCTTACAGATGGTTTTTTATATATAGTTGGTTTACCAAAAATAGCATTTCCAACAGACGACACACCTTTACCAATATTTCCAAACAATCCCGTACCCGTTGGTTTTCTAAAGCCACCACCACTAATAGGTTTTGGACTTGTACCACCACTAATAGGTTTTGGACTTGTACCACCACTAATAGGTTTTGGACTTGTACCACCTCGAATTGGGTCGCCTAAAGGTACGATTGGTAAACTTGGCTTATCGGGTATATCAATTCCAATAGGTCTATCGGGTCTTAACCAAGAAGGAGTATCATTTGATGGTTTTCCTTCACTTGGCTTATTATCGCCAATATTGACATTAAGGATGCTTCCTGCTCCCG
>Ga0208645_1001150_pt1 | contig 24187 bp, 31 predicted proteins | sample VirMetDEL_Sep_01_FD_184519 | JGI IMG/M metagenome (GOLD analysis project Ga0208645, IMG submission 184519) | Aqueous microbial communities from the Delaware River and Bay under freshwater to marine salinity gradient to study organic matter... | ecosystem: Environmental > Aquatic > Marine >... | reverse complement strand
CAGCAAAGACCCATCAATGCGCGACGTTCTTGTCACTGAAAGCTATATTAAGGCTGATTATGATGGTGACGGTATTGCTGAGTTGCGTCGCGTTGTTAGCATCGGTAGCAGCTATCACATCTTAGAGAACGAAGAATACGACCACGTTCCTTTTGCTATTCTTTCTCCTATCTTGATGCCACACCGCGCTATTGGGCGCTCTGTTGCCGAGCTTGTGATGGACGTGCAGTTGATTAAGTCAACTCTGATGCGTCAGTTGCTAGACAACATCTACAACACAAACAATGCTCGCGTGGTTGCTGTTGAAGGTCAGGTTAATCTTGACGACCTGCTGACCAACCGCCCAGGCGGTATTGTGCGTACTCGTGCGCCCGGCATGGTTCAGCCCTTGCAGGTTCCAGAGGTATCTGGCGCTGTATTCCCCGCGCTTGAATATATGGATCGCATCAAAGAACAACGCACTGGCATGAGTCGTCAGTCAATGGGTCTTGATGCAGATGCGTTGCAGTCAACCACAGCTACTGCTGTTGCCGCTATGCAAGCCGCATCGCAAGGCAAGATTGAGATGATTGCCCGTGTGTTTGCTGAGACAGGTGTGCGTGACTTGTTCCGTGGCATCTTGCAGATGGTTACGAAGTATCAAAACAAGCCACAGATTGTGCGCTTGCGTAATCAGTTTGTGCCAATGGATCCGCGTGAGTGGCAAAACCAATATGATGTGCAGATCAATGTTGGCTTGGGCACTGGCCAAACAGACCAGCAACTTGCAACGCTGTATCAGATTGCGGCCAAGCAAGAGCAGATCATGGGTAGCATGGGAATGAATAACCCGATTGTTACGCCGCTTGAGTATCGAAACACACTTGCGAAGATTGCTGAACTGTCCGGCTTTAAAAACCCAACAGAGTTTTTTGCTGACCCACGCAATGCTCCTCCGCAACAGCCTCAACAGCAACAGCAAGATCCACGGATTGCCATGGAAGCGCAGAAGATGCAGGCGGAGATGCAAATGGCACAGCAGAAGGCGGCTCAAGACTTACAGTTGCAGAAAGAGAAAATGCAAATGGAGTTTGCCTTCAAGCGTGAGCAGATGGCGGCTGAGTTACAGTTGCGTCAGCAAGAGCTTGAGTTTGAGCGTCAGCTTCGGATGCAACAGCTTGCCTCTGGAGTGCAGACATCGACTAACCTGCCGCGAGTATAAGCATGGCAGTTGGGCCACTTACATCGGATCAAATTGATACGGCGACATTGCTGAATGTTCCAGCGCCGTTAGCTCCGAACACGCTTATGGGTGGTCTTTCTACTTCTCAGGTGCCTGGCTCGCAGATTGGTTATGTTCCTGGATTTCAGTCAGGCAGTTCGTATTCAGCAACTAACCTGCCAGAGTTTATGAAGGGTTATGAGCAGACACCATCTGGTCGCTTTGCAATGAGCCAAGGTTTGTTAGGCATGGCTCCTGATGTTGCCAATATTCAATCTCTTTTTTCTAAAGACTACGGTCAAGAGTACGCTCCACTAGAGCAGAAATTCCAAGAGAGCTTTGCTTTTGATCCTAGTATGTTTGGAAATATGTATCGCGCTGGCGGATTTATCCCAGCTCAAATTCCTGGGTTTGAGGTGCAGAAGGATAAATTTAACCCTGCTCAAGCTATTGCTGGCGCTGGTGCGTTAGCCGCTGTCTATCCATACGCGGAAGATCTATTTAACTTGGTCACCGATCCTTTCTCTGGTGAAGTTAAGAAAAAAGAAGAAAGTTTAGGCGAAAAGTTTGAGGAAAAAGTAACACAGCCAGCAAAGAAAACTTTTGTTGATCCGCTTGTTAAAGGTTGGCAGGAATCAGAGCTTAAAGCTGACATAGATAAAGCATACACCGCACAAAAACAATTTGTACGCGACGAAGGTCTGCGTACCATGGAAAATAAAACAAAAGAATTTTTGGCTAAACTTGATGAAAAGTTTGACAAGCCACAATGGCTAAACACATTCCAAGAGACTGTGTTGCCTTCTGGCAAAAAAGCATTTGACGCTTACGGTAGTATTGAAAACTTTGCAAACAATCCTAACCCAGACAATCTTTACAAAGCTGTAGATGCTGTTGGAGAGTTAAACACAATTCTGCCACAAGACTTGCAGATCAGCTTACCGGGTGAGATTGTTGGCGGCGTTGCAGACGCTAGTGCTGGGCTTGCTATTGGCAAGGCACTTGAAGATCCAACAGCGGCCAACATTGCTCAAGCCTATGGAGGGTTAGATCACCTTGTTATGAACAAAGTCCCAGGAACTTTATCAAAAGGTTTACCTGGCGCTGGTCAAATGGCTAATGTTGGCACTATTCTTGGTGGTCTTAAGGCGGCTGAGGGTGGTATCGATTCTGCTGGCGAAGCCGTTGCTGTTGCTAACGCCGCTACAACTGCCGCATTAATGGCGACTAAGGGTGCCGCCGCAGGAAGCACAGCCGCTTCTATTGGCTCCATCGCTGGAACAGTAGCACCAGTGCTTGGGCCTATTGGAATAGGGATTGGACTTGAGCAAATTCTTTCTGAAGATCTTAGCGTCAAAGATGTGTTGCAGGGCCTGCCGATTGTAGGTCGTGCATTTGGAGGTGGCGGCTCTACGTTTGGTAGAGCAGAGCTTGGCTATAAGGGCGATGACTTTGCCTTTGTAGATGAAGCAAGCAAAAACAAGGGCTGGGTATACACGATGCCTGAGTTGCATACAACCAACTTAGTGTTAAACGAGTTGACAGATAATCTTGGCTTTAAGGTAGATCAGTCAAAACTTAAAGGCATTGACCAGACGATTGACATTAACAATGGCAATGTTAATCGCGGTGCTAATGATATTGTTATCGACATGATTGAGAAGGGTGCTTTGATTCCGACAGAAAGCACTCCGAACAATATTGATTGGGGCGGACTGTTTAGTGATGCGCGTGAATACTCTAAAGGTCGTCACAATGAGCAGACACTGCCATTTACAACTGTTTCCCAGATCAGAGAAGCTGAGAAAAAGAAACTAGAAAATGCAATAAAAAATGATCCGTTCCATCAAGCTCTTTCGGAAAGCCTTGGTAACCTTGATTTTTCCAATCTAAAAATAGATCAAGCGGCTATAGCTGAAGGGCTGAAGAAATTAGATTTTTCAAAAATGGCAAAACCTGAGCTATTAGGAGTAGACAAAACAGGCAACACTGTGACGAATACACAGCCAAAACCAGCTCCAGTTGTTATTCCAAATTTAAATATACAGCCAATAGATTTGTCTAACTTAAAACTACCAGACTTTTCTTCATTAGGGGGAATACGGATTAGGCGTTAAGTGGATAAATGCTTGCGAAAAACGTATAGTGTGGTATTTTTGCAACAGTAGGAGATGGAGATGGATGGAAAACGGTTAGAGGAGCAGGATCGCGGAGCCAAGGCAGAAGCCTTATTACGCAATCCAATGCTTCAAGAAGCGTTCGAAATGCTAGAGGAAAAGTATTTGGACGCATGGAAAAATTCTCCTGTCAAAGCTCAAGATGACAGGGAAAAGCTCTTTCAGATGTACCAAAACCTAAAAGCGGTACAAGGCCATCTGGAGGAGGTTGTCAATACTGGCAACCTAGCAAAAGCACAACTTAAATGAGGAGATAGATTATTATGAGCGATGAAACCAGTACCCTCCTTGGATCTGGAGACGCTTTAAGCAAAGGTCAAGCGATTGACCTTCTCTTGAATATCAACGCCCCCAAAGAGGCAAGCGAAGATACTCAAGAGCCTGTAGCCAAAGAAGTCGAAGCCGAAGAGGTAGAGACGGAAAAGGCAACATCTGAATACGAACCGGAAGAAGAGGACGCTGAAGAGCCATCCGAATCTGAAGAGGAAGAGGAAGATGATGAAGAGTATGACGTTGAGGAAGACGAAATTGAAATCGTCGAAGAAGATGAAATCGAAGTCGTCGAAGATGACGTTTATACCGTTAAAGTTGATGGTGAAGAGAAAAAAGTAACCGCTGAGGAACTTGTCAAATCATATCAACTAGAGCAAGCCGCGCAGAAGCGTATGCAAGAAGCCTCCCAAACACGGAAGCAAGCAGAAGCGGAAGCAGAGGCATTAGCTCAACAACGCGAGCAGTACGCTCAGGCTTTGCAGATGATAGAAGCCCAGCTTACTCAGGTGCAAGAGCCAACCCAAGAATATTGGGAGAAGCTCTACCAGGAAGACCCTCTTGAGTGGACACGTCAACGTGACGCTTACCGCGAACGCAAGGATCAACTTGCAAAGGTACAGCAAGAACGTATTCGTACACAGCAAGAGCAACAACAGCAGATGATGCAAGCTCACAAGCAAAAACTTGCTGAGGAACAAAATCGGTTGTTGGAGCGTATTCCTGAATGGCGTAACGAAGAAGTTGCGACCCGCGAAAAACAGGCTGTGATTAGTTATGCACAGCGGCTTGGTTACACCGAGCAAGAACTTGCGGTAGCTAGTGACAGTCGCGCCATTGAAGCCTTACGTAAGGCTTACCTTTACGATGAGTTAATGGCTAAACGGCCTGAAGCTCAGAAGAAAGTAAAGAAAGCACCGAAGACAGTTAAAGCTGGTACTCCTGCCTCTAAAAAGCAAATAGCATCTGGTCGCAAGAAACAGGCTTTTGATCGCCTAGCAAAAACTGGCTCGAAAGATGCCGCCGTTGATTATTTATTAGAAAGGATGAAGTAACATGGCTATCCATAGCACTTCCACAGCAGTAGGTGAACGCGAAGATCTTGCTGATGTAATTACTCGCATTGACCCTGATGAAACCCCCATCTTCTCTGCTCTCCGTAAAGAGACAGGAAATGGTGTATTTGTAGAATGGCAAGTACAAGAACTTGCCGCCGCTTCTGCAACCAACTACCGCAACGAAGGCGCAGACGCGAGCTATGTCGCTCCGACTGCAACTACTCGTTTTGGCAACTACATGCAGATTTCACAAAAAGACGCGCAAGTCTCTGGCACATTGGATGCCGTTGACAAAGCTGGTCGTGACCGTGAAACCGCATACCAAAAAGTCTTGAAAGGCTTGGAGCTTCGTCGTGACATTGAAAAATACCTCCATTCAGACACGGCCCGTTCCGGTTCCGATCCACGCAAGGCTGGCTCTTTGTCGGCTTGGATCACCAACGTAGACGACGCTTCTGGCACGTCTGCCGCTACTGGTGACGGTACTGATGTTCCTGACATGGCTGGTACAAACCGTGCCCTGACTCTGGACATGATCGACAACGCAATGCAAGCTGCTTACACGGACGGTGGTCAGCCTAACATGCTGGTTGTATCTCCTTCCAAAAAAGCGACTTTCAGCGGCCTAAATGGCGGTTCAGTTGCTACGAATCAAATCAACTACACGGCTCCTCGTGAAGCCGCTATCGTTGGTTCGGTTTCGTTGTACCTGTCTGACTTTGGTCAGCTTGACGTTGTAATCGACCGCTTTGCTTCGGACGACCGTGTATACCTGCTTGACAGCGACTATGCTTCTGTCTGCACGTTGCCTGGCCGTAACTTTGCAGTAAACGATTTGGCGAAAACTGGTGACTCTCAGAAATTTGAGATTATCACTGAGTGGACGCTGAAAGTATCTGCACCGAAAGCACACGGCGCAGTTTACGACCTGTCGTAATTGATGCGGGGGGTGGCCTTGAAACCACCCCCTAACTCACTTGTGAGGGAGACATGAAGAAGCTAGTACATAAAGATGCTGTTACAGGCAAAGAAACTTGGTGCCACTTTCAACCTGACGGTGGCTTTATTTTTGAGACAACACAGAATGTAGATGCGCTTTTGCAGGAGAACAAAAAGCAAGCAAACGAATACAGAAATGGTAGTCTTTTAGGAAATACTCAGCGCCATCAACAAAAGGTTGCCGATATTCCCGCAGGGTTGTACCATGAGCTGGTTCAGAAATTTGGACGACCAAAAGACAATCCTAACGCATGGAAGCGTTGGCTAAACGATTATGACAATCGTTTCTTTAGAACAGGCGGCGGTAACGTATAATGGCTATTGGAACTTACTCAGAATTAAAAACGGCTATTGCTAATTTCCTAGCCCGTGATGACTTAACGGATCGTATTCCTGAGTTTATTGCATTAGCTGAGGGACGTATGAGCCGACTATTGGAGTCGCGTGGTCAGGAGAAACGCGCAACAGCTACGCTAACGTCTGGTGACGCATTTGTATCTTTGCCAACAGACTTACGCGCTATTCGTCTTGTAAAGCTAAATACTAACCCGATTGAGGTTCTTGAGTATTACACCCCAGCCAAGCTGGATGAAACGTACTCATCTACAGCAATCGGTAAGCCGCGTGGCTACACTATCATTGGCACAGAAATTAAGTTTGCTCCCACGCCAGATAGCGGCTACACAGCAGAGATTGTATATGTAGAGGGTGTTGCTGATTTGTCAGACATCAACACGACCAATACTATGCTAACACGCCATCCCGACGCATATCTGTATGGCGCACTTGCTCAAGCGAGCATTTATCTTATGGATGACCAAAAGACTGCTTTATATGAGCAGTTGTTTACACGGTCACTTGATGAGATAAAGAAAGAAGAAGAGCGTGGTAAACACGCTGGTAGCGCCCTCTTTATGAAATCTGACTACGGAGAATTAACATGAGCGCAATGAGCGATTATCTGGAAAATGCTTTTCTGGATCACTTTCTTGGAACATCATCCACAGCTTCCCCAGCCACTATCTATGTAGGTCTGCACACTGCCGATCCTACCGATGCTGGTACAGGCACAGAAGTAAGCGGCAACGGCTATGCACGTCAGTCGATTTCTTTTGGTGCATCTTCTGGTGGAACGGCAAGCAACGATGCCGCTGTTGAGTTTCCTGCCGCTTCTGGTGGCAACTGGGGAACGATTACACATATCGGTATCTGGGATGCTTCTTCTGCTGGCAACCTTTTGTTCCATGCGGCTTTGACTGCAAGCAAGACCATCAACGAAGGTGACATCTTTAAGATTGCCACATCGGGTGTTGACATCACGGCGGCTTAATTATGGCCGAAATCGTAGGGCCAAATTTAGAACAGCTAGATAACTGGGGTACGTTAGACACTCTACCGTATAGTCTTGACGACCCTATCTGGCTGACTGCGGCTTTACGCGAAGGTGAGTCTACACCATCAACCAGCGCATCTGTTTCTGCCGCTGGTTTTGGTATATTCCTACATACAGCATCAGCGTCTGTATCTGTCAGCGTATCTGCTGAGTGCTTGCGTATCTTGACATTTGAGGCATCTCTTAATGCCTCTGCCAGTGTTACGTCCGAAGGAATACGGATACAGTTTGGCGCATCTATGCTGGCTGGCCCAGCGACTATGGATGCACAGGCTTTCCTTATTGCCAACGGTCAGGCATCTGCATCTACAAACGCCACGGTAGCCTCTGAGGGCATCCGTATTGTTATCGGCGAGTCTGCACTTAGCACATCCGCTAGTGTTGCCTCTGAAGGTATTCGTATCCAGTTTGGCGCGGCATCTGCATCCTCCGCTGTTACGACTACTGCCGAAGCTGTGCGGTTGCGTCTTGGTGAGGCACAGCCATCTACCTCTGCTACTGTTGAAGCGGCTGGTGGTTTTGTTGCTAGTGCCAACGCAAATGTAAACGTATTTGCCACAGCAACGGCTAACGGCTTCTATTTTGCTGACGGTCGTGCAACACCACTTGCCACAGCTTCTCTATCCGTAGAGGCAGAAAAACTGGGTGAATTGTGGTCTATTCTTGCGGTATCGGATACTGTATTGTCTGATGTTATAGTTGGAGAAGATACTTGGACTAAGATTCCGCCGGAAGATGAAAGCTGGAACCTTGTTGCCGCTGGTCTTGGTACTTGGGTAAAGATAGATGCAGGTTCAGAAGTTTGGAGTGACAAATGATACAGTTTGGCGAATTTTTACCAGATCAATCTGATTTTGGTAATGCTGGTGTAACCATTGCCAATAACGTAATTCCAGCGGCTATTGGCTATGAGAGTATGCAAAGCCTTTCTCCTATTAGCGCCGCCGCTGATGGGCCGCTTGTTGGTATGATTGCGGCGGCTGATGACGATGGTCAGATCGCCTTGTATGCCGCTGACCGTGGCAAGATTTATCAGTTTAACACGACCACAAGTACGCTTGATAATGTCAGCAAGGCTGGAAACTACAGCACAGATGACGATGATCGCTGGCGTTTTGTGCAGTTTGGCCAAGACGTAATCGGCACTAACTTTGGCGATCCTATTCAGTATATCACGGCTTACACTGGTACGCAGTTTGCCGACCTTTCTGCTGATGCACCACGCGCTAAGTATCTTGCGGTTGTGCGCGACTTTGTGATGACAGGCTTTACCTATGACGCGACGGACGGTAACAAGCCATACCGTGTGCGTTGGTCTGGTATTGGCGATCATACAAGCTGGGCTATCTCTGCGGCTACTCAGGCTGACTTCCAAGACATTGCTGACATGGGCGACGTAACTGGACTAGTCGGCGGAGAGTATGCAACAATTCTGCTTGAGAAAGGTATTGTTCGCGCCTCATATATTGGCTCACCTCTGATCTTCCAGTTTGACAAGGTTGAGACTGTGCGTGGATGTAAGGTGCCAGGCAGTGTCTGCAATGTTGGCCATAGTGTGTTCTATCTTGCTGACGATGGCTTTTATATGTTTGACGGTGAGCGGTCACAGCCTATTGGCGCAGAAAAAGTAAACCGCTTTTTCTTAGAGGATTGGAATGGTGAACACGCAAGGAATATGTCGGCATCTGCGGATCCTCTTCGGCAAATTATCGTATGGTCTTACGCAAGCACTGCATCAAGTGATGGCTCTGCTGACAAACTTATCATTTACAATTACGCGCTTGGTAAGTGGTCAACGGCTGACATCGCCGTGGATCTGGTCGCTCCTGTATATACTGCTGGTTATACCTTGGAGGATCTTGATGCCGCTTTTGGTGCTCTTGATGTTCTACCTGCTTCTCTTGATGGAGCTATTTACCGTGGTGGAGAGTTTCTTTTTGCAGCTTCTAAAGACAATAAGATCCAAACGTTTACTGGTTCTACGCTTTCGGCGACTATTGAAACGGCTGAGTTTGAAGGTAAGACAGGTTCTTTCACTATGCTCCGAAATGTTATCCCTTATGTTACGCTTCGTGAAAACGCATCTGGGAACGTCACTGCGCAAATAGCATCGCGTAACCGTCAGATTGACACATACTCATTTGGCACTGCATCTAGCTTAAATACAGATAACCTTATCCCTGTTAGGTCTAATGGTCGTTATCACAGGATACGGCTTAACCTTACAGGTGGCTGGAAAAAAGCGCAGGGCATTGATTTAGACTTTGGGACGATAGGGCGTAGGTAATGGCTAACCAGTACCGTAGGCTACCAAATCTAGGAGGCACTCCGCGTGAGGTTGCGGAGGTTGTCAATAACCTTGTTGAAGGTAAGCTAAACTCTACTGGTACAATAACACTGGATACAGGCGGTGCGACTACTACAACATTACTTGATCGTCGGATTGGTGCTGACTCAGTTATTCTTTTTGCCCCTGCTTCTCTTTCTGCGGCGGCAACAAATAAATACCCGTATGGCACTTTTGAGAATCATTCGGATATTACATTTTCTGCGGCGAATACACCGCAAGTTCTTACGTTAAGTGAAACTGAATATGCTTATGGTATGTCATTATCATCTAATCAGATCACAGTTGACTATGCTGGTATTTACGATGTTGATATATCAGCGTTGTTTGTGAACATGGAACCGCAGATCTACAATGGGTTTCTTTGGGTTAGAGTAAACGGAACAGACTATCCACACTCTGCAACAAAGTTTGCAGTAGTGGAGCATCACGGCTCAGTAGATGGATATATGCCAGTATCAATAAACCATCCTCTTGAGTTAGATGCTGGTGATTATATTGAGATTGTTGGAGCCGCAGAACACGCAAATGTTTATCTTGAGGCTTATTCAGCCCTAACAAGTCCATTTGCAATTCCAGCTATTCCATCACTAATGGTAAACGCCAGGCTTTTAGCTCCATCTCAAACTAGCGGAACAGCATTTGAGATGTATGTCACAGACAGACAAAAAGGTCAGGCAACAGTTAACCATCTGCCTAACAGCGTGGCAGGTAAAACATATAATTATGTCATCATCGGATAGAGTTTTACAAACACTAAATTAGAGTGTAAATTATAGCCAGAGGTAAAGAAAATGGCAGTAGAAACGACACAAACCACCGCAACGCAGGGATTACCAGCCTTTGCAGAGCCTTATGCACAGTACGGTTTAGCTGAGGCTTTACGTCAGTATCAAGCTGGCGCACCCGAGTTTTTCCCTGGCCAAACATTTGCTGAGTTTGCCCCACAGACAGAACAGGCTCTGAGAGCTGCAGAGGAGCGCGCTCTTGCTGGTTCTCCTGTTATGCAGTCTGCACAGGACTTAATGCAACAAACGCTTTCTGGCGGCTTCCTTGGTGGCTCTCCCGGCCTTCAAGCGGCTATCGAACGTGCCACACGTCCAGCTCAAGCCGCCGCTATGAGTGGGCTTGCCCAGCGTGGTCGTTTAGGATCAGGACTTGGCAGTCAGGCTGTGGCTCAAACTGTTGGCGATATTGCCGCTCAGATGTCTTATCAAGATTACATGAATGAGCGCAGTCGTCAGCAACAGGCTCTTGGTATGGCTCCTCAGTTTGCACAAGCTGATTATTTTGATATTGCACAGCTTGGTCAGGTTGGCGCAACTCGTGAAGCACAAGCTCAACGCTCTATTGATGATGCAATGCGTCGTTACCAATATGAGCAGACTGCACCACAGCAACAGCTTTCTACTTTCTTAGGTCATGCTTATGGCTATCCTGGTCAAACATCTACCCAGTTGACGCCTTATTATGAGCCTAGCACTGGGCAACAATTCTTGGGTGGCGCGGCAACGCTGGCTGGGTTATTGCCGGATACAGCATCAACATCTGAACGTCTTGGTTATGGCCTTCTTGGTGGAATTATTGGACAGCGTTAAGGAATTAACTAATGCGTGATTACAGACAAACAAATCCAAGTGATCTTTTTGCTAGTTTTGCCGGAACGAAAACAAATCCGCTTTCACAACTTCAAGATTATCAGCTAACTGAAATTATTAACTTTGGTAATCCACTGCTTGCTGGTGCGGCAAAAACTGAATTGTCTCGAAGAGAGCCAAGAGGACTGCTTGGTTCTGAGGCAGTTTTGCCAGAAACTCCCCAAATAGTGCCGACCGCTGAAGAGTTACAGTCTATGCAACAACAAACTGGTGGCTTATTAAACATATCGGAAGCCCCAATGGCGCGACCAGACTATAGCGCACAACAGGCTGATGGATTGCTTTCTGATAAACCAAGTGGTCTTTCTGGCCTTCTTACCGGAGAAGGGTCTAGCGCTCGCTTGCTTGCTTTAGGCAAAGCCCTTATGCAAGGCCCATCGCGCACACCTATTTCTTTTGGTCAATCTTTGATGCAAGGCCTTGCGGCTGGAGAAGAAGCTGTTGATGCGGAAGAAATAAGAAAACTAAAGCGCAAACAAACGGAAATCAAAAGCAAACAGCTTGATGCTATGGATATTATTGCTGATCCTAATGCAACAAGTGAGGAAAAAGACGCGGCGTTTAAGGCCGCATATCCTGCTGAGGCTTACAAATTAGAGTACAAAAAAGGTACACAAGATCTTTTTGATGTAGTCCTTAATAGCGCAATCAGAAAAAAAGCGGCTAATCTTCCTTTAACTCAAGTTGAGCAAGATGCTTATGATAAAAAAATGTCTGTTGGCGGTAGTGCATTAGATCAATTTCTTGGAAGTCTTCTTTTAGGCGACTCCCCCGAAGCCCTCAGGCAAGCCGCAATAGCAGAGCGAAATAAACGTAATCCAACTGGCGAATAAGTGGGCTAATAATGAAGCCTATAGATCTATCATCACTATCAGATCAAGAGCTTGATTCTATTATTTCTGGTGGTTCAGCAACACCAGATTTGTCATCTATGTCAGATGAAGAACTTGATGCTATTATTGGTGGTGCTCCACAGCAACCAGATTTATCTAAATATACAGATGCTCAGTTAGATTCTCTTGTTTCACAGGAAGAGAAACCAATAACGGAAGAGTCTCTTCTTTCTGATCCTAAGTGGATTGAAGCATCACGCAAAGTTTATTTGATGAACGAAGGCCCTGATGCAAAAGCCTTAGATAACGACAGGCAAGCGGCTCAGTACGGACTTCGCTATATGGGTTGGTTTAATTACAATCTTCCCAAAATGGGTCTTGAGGCTTCACAGCTTGGTGATGCTACTGACGATCAGCGTAAAGCATTTGTAGATCTTATGGATATGTACGATCAGAAAGATGTAAGTCTTTCTGGTGTCGGTCGTGCGATCACTGGTGTCCTTGCAGACCCTACAACGTATGTAGGTATTGGTACTTTGGGTGCTGGCATTGTTGGTAGAGAAGCTCTTAAGCAAGGAATTAAACAAGGTGTAAAACAGGCAACTAAAGCTGGTGTTACTCAGGGTGCTAAGATCGGTGCTATTGAGGGCAGTGTTTATGGTGCGGCAGACAACTCTTTACGACAATCAGCTAGGATACAGGCTGGGACACAAGAGGGATTTGATTTTGGTGAAGCCGCCAAAGCCGCGTCAATAGGAGCCGCCGCTGGTGGCGTTTTAGGCTCTGCTATTGGCGGTCTTGGGGGCAGAATATCCGGCAAAAAATATCAACAGGCTCTTGAGTCGGAGAAAAAAGTTTTACAGGATCAGCCTGTAGATATTGGAACACAGGTTGCGCCATACGATGAAGCTACCGCTCAAAAGGTGCGTAATGAAGCTGCTGAAACAAACATAGACTTTGAGCCTAATCTTTCTCTTGATGTTTCTGGCAAGGCAGTTGATATTGCTATCGACTTTATGAACAAAATGAATATACCTCGCAATCCAGAGGTTCAGATTTCAGATCAGATTTTTGATGTTCTTCAGCTTGCAAGCGAAAACAAAGAATATGCAGATGCTTTTGCTGATACACTAAAAAGAAATAATATTAGTGAGATTGAGTTTGCCCAACTGTTTAAGTTGTCAGGATCAGAAGCGGGTAAACGATTAAATCAGTTAAGTCGCGCAAGTCGCGGTATGAAAAACATATCTCAGGTTTTGTCTGGTGAAGTTGAAAAAGATCCTATGGGATTTTCTTTGCTTCGCAAGTTTGGTGCCGGAGCAAGAGAGCTTGACAATGTTCGTCGTGGCTTGCTGGTTAGTCAGATCGCCACATCTATGCGTAACTTTACAGCACAAGTTGGGCGTGTTGGAATGGAGACGCTAGTCAACGGGATGGATGACGTTTTAAACGCAACATTCAATCCAATGAGAAAACTTTTTGGCGTAGAAACAAAGCCAATAGATCATAACAAAACATTAGGTCTTTTATTTAATCTGACTAAAGACAAGAAGTTTTCAAAAGACACTACAGAGTATGTAACAAAATATCTTGTTGGTGAGCGCGACAGACTGTTTAGCAACTATTCGTCTGATGTTGCTGATGCGAGTAAAAACACTACGTTTAAGTGGGCTGGCAAAATAACTGATGGTCTTAATACTCTTAATCGTATGCAAGAATATTACTACAGACGCGCTATGTTTACCGCATCGCTGGATCGACAGTTACGCAAAAAGAACATGAACATCAAAGATGTTATGGCAAGCGAAAATCCTATGCAGTTTATTGCTAAGGGTGATGTTGAAAAAGCTGTTAATGACGCTCTTGAGTTTACCTATGCAAAAATGCCTGAAAGCAAACTTGGTAAAGCATTTATTGATTTTGCAAACAGCGTTCCATTTGTGACTACTGCTGTGTTCCCGTTTGCTAGGTTTATGACTAATGCAATGGAGTTTCAATTTAAGCATAGTCCGCTTGGGCCGCTATCTTTGCTTACCGAAAAGGAAATGGCTAAGGTTGCCGCCGGAGACAGCAAGGTATTGGCACAGTCACTTGTTGGAACAGCCGCTTTAATGGGAATGATAGAGGCAAAACGTAGTGGTTTTGGTGGAGAAAAGTGGTACGAAATTGAAGGCACAGATGGAAAGCCTATTGATATGCGTCCATACTTTCCATTAACCCCGTACATGCTTGTAGCAGATCTTATTGTCCGCGCAGAAGAGGGGCGTGGGGGATTGGACGCAAAAGATATTATGCAAGGACTGACTGGCGCACAATTTCGTGGTGGCACAGGTCTTGCTATTGCAGACAATTTGATTAACGAAATAAGTGGCATTGATGATGAAAATAAAATTACCAATGCGGTGACACGTTATGTGTCTGATGTCCTTGGTGGATTTTTAACACCACTCCGTATGTTTAATGATTTTGTGGACACCAAGCAAAAATTTAGAGCACCAGCGCTAGAGGCAAAACAAGATCTTCCCTATATTTCATTTGAAGATATTGGTCAGCAGCTAAAAAGAAACATACCTGGACTGCAACAAACATTGCCGGAAATGGAGTCTCCGACTCGTGCGGCAACACCAGGCAGACCAGAGACAGTACGCATACCATTTACAGACATAGAAGTGCCAGGAAGTGTTGCTCGTCAGCTTACAGGTATTACTGTTGGAGAAGCAAAAAACCCAGTAGAAAAAGAATTTGATCGTCTGGGATTGAAGCGAAAAGATATTTTACCTTATACTGGTGAAAGATCTGCGGACGAAACTATGGCAAAGTATCTTGGCCCTATTGTTGAAACGATTATGACTCCTATTGTTTCATCTGAAAAGTATCAGAAATACGGCAATAGAATGAAACGCCTTGTCATTGATGAAGTCTTAAAAGAGCTTCGTAAAGAGGCGCGAAAAAGTGCATTGAAGGAAGATCCTGAAACTTTCTTGCGCCTAACATTTAGAAGGCTTAAAAGAAATATTCGTGGTATAATTGAAGAGCAAGATCCTTCTCTTGTAGAGAGAATTATGAGGTAGCCCAATGGCAAAGAATAGCATCACAGATTACTCCGCTACAGCGTCACTCAACACGGATATTCAATCTGTTGACATTGCAGAGGGATGCCTTCCAAGCGGCATTAACAATGCCATTCGTGAGTTGATGGCAGACTTGGCTGACATGAACGATGGCACAACTGTATTGACCAGCCCTTCGGTTAGTAGCATAACAATTAGTGGCGGTTCTATTAGCGGAATTTCAGATCTTGCTGTTGCAGACGGTGGCACTGGGGCATCGACAGCGGCAGATGCAAGGGCAAACTTAGAAGTAGATCAGGCTGGAACTGCGGTGGCTCTGGCTATTGCGTTAGGATAAAGACATGGCAAATTCATTTAAGGTAAAGACAAAGACTGCTGTAGGTGCAACGCCTACAACGATTTACACTGGCCCTGCCAGCACTGAGGTAACGATCATTGGTCTGTCTGTCTCTAACATTGTCAGCTCTGCGATTGAGGTTGATGTGACGCTAGAGAATAATGACGGTGACAATATCTATCTTGTTAAGGGTGCGCCTATTCCTGTAGGCTCTACTTTGATCGTTGTTGGTGCGGAGCAAAAAGTCGTGATGGAAGCTGACGACGTTCTCAAGGTAACCAGCGACACGGCATCCAGCGCAGACGTGGCACTCAGCATCTTGGAGATTAGCTAATGGCGTATACTGGCAAAAAGCCTGTTGACTTTGTAGATGTAACGCAATCCCAGTCCATGACTGTCAGCGATGACCTGACGGTTAATAACGATACGACTGTTGCTGGCGACCTGACGGTTGACACGAATACGCTGTACGTCGATAGCGCAAATAATCGGGTTGGGATTGGGACGTCTTCGCCATCAGAGGTGTTGCACGTTGATGGGCAATCAGACGGCCAATCAGGATATTTCCAATCTAGTGGTGCTTCTTTTACAGAATTAAACCTATTAGCTGGCACGGATTCTGCCGACCTTGTTCGCATAAGAGCAGACTCATCTAGTAATCTATCTTTCTTTACAAACAACAGCGGCCAGCGCATGGTCATCGACAGCAGTGGCAACGTGCTGGTGGGGAAAATTGCTACATCTATAGGAACGGCTGGTGTTGAATTAAGAACTAATGGTTCTATTTTTACAAGGGATTCTGGTTCGCCTCTTTTTATAAATAGAACAACTAGTGATGGTGCTTTTATAGACTTCCGCAAAGACAATACCACTGTGGGGAGTATTGGAACAATCAGTGGAGTTTCATATATACAAGGCACATCAACTGGCTCAGGATTATCTTTTGGTAGCCTGACAGTTTACCCAATGAAATCAGGTGCGTTTAGTGACAATCAAGTCGATTTAGGATCAGCATCCTACCGCTTTGATGACGTCTACGCCACTAATGGCACCATCCAAACATCTGACCGTAATGAAAAGCAAGATATTGAAGAATTGTCTGAGGCAGAGAAACGTGTGGCTGTAGCCTGCAAAGGTTTAATGCGTAAGTTTCGTTGGAGAGATGCTGTGGCTGAAAAGGGTGACGATGCGCGTATTCACTTCGGTATTATTGCCCAAGACTTACAGGATGCTTTTGCCGCTGAAGGTTTAGACGCTGGTCGTTACGCCATGTTTATCTCATCTACTTGGTGGGAAGCACAGACAGAAGTGCCAGAAGTTGAGGCTGATGAAGAAAACGGCATTGAGGCACAGGATGCTTATACCCGTACAGACACATTTGAGACAGCGGAAGAAGCACCAGAAGGCGCTGTAGAGCGCACACGTCTTGGTGTTCGCTACCCTGAACTTCTAGCATTTATCATAGGGGCAATGTAAAATGGCATATATCGGAACTTCCCCATCACAAGGCGTTCGCCATCGCTATCTCTTTACTGCTACCAGCGGCCAGACAACCTTCTCTGGTGCTGACGATGACAGCCGCACACTCAGCTACACCGACACCAAGTTTATGGATGTGTTCCTGAACGGTGTTTTGCTTGATCCTAACTCAGACTACACCGCCACGACAGGTACATCGGTTGTGCTGACATCCGGTGCATCGGCTGGTGACTTGCTAGAGGTGATTGCGTTTGACAGCTTCTCTGTCTTCTCTGGCACGTTTGGTGGGGATGTGACGGTCGGTGGTGCTACCACTTTATCAGGCAACCTAACGGTTGATACGGATACGTTGTACGTCGATAGCACGAATAATCTGGTTGGAATTGGTACAGATTCACCAGATAATTCTTTGCATATTAACAATTCTGGTGGTGACGCAACAATTAGACTTCAATCTAGTGATGCGTCTTACTCAAGATTGTACTTTGGCGATCAGTCTGATGGAGTTGTTGGGCGTGTTGAGTATGACCATACAAATGATGCTTTAAACTTAGGCACAAATAATGTTCAAACGCACATGCGCATCGACAGCAGTGGCAATGTGGGGATTGGAACGGATTCGCCCAGTTCATTATATGCTGGCGCAAATAATCTTGTGGTTGGCTCTGGTTCTGGCGAAGCTGGAATGACATTCTATTGTGGAACCACAGGAACAGGGAACATTTACTTTGCTGATGGGACTTCAGGCACTACTGCCTACAGAGGCTACTTAGAATACAACCATCCCTCTGACTTTATGCGGTTTGGCACATCTGGCACAGAACGTATTCGCATCGACAGCAGTGGCAACTTGCTGGTTGGTACGACTGATACTTATCCCTATAACAATAATACAGGCACAAGTGCAGATAATGGCGTCGTTATAGCTAGCGGAAGAATTTGGGCGGCCAGAAGCGGTGGTTCGCCTCTTGATATAAACAGAACGACATCCGATGGCGACATTGCGGTGTTCCGCAAAAATGGCACGGCTGTGGGGAGTGTTGGTGTTCTCTCTGGTTTGTATACCTATTTTAATTCAGAAAACAACACAGGATTTTTAGCGTCGAATGGAACAGTTTACTATGGTTGGGACACAACACGGTTTTATCCAAACTCAGATAATGCAAGAGATTTAGGGATATCAAATCGCCGTTGGGATGACGTATACGCCACAAACGGCACCATTCAAACTTCTGACCGTAATGAGAAAGAAAATATCGCATCTATGTCGGATGCTGAAATCACTGCCGCCAAAGCAATCAGCAAACTGTTTAAGACGTTTAAATGGAAGGATGCTATTGCGGAAAAAGGTGATAGCGCACGGACACACGCTGGCGTGATTGCACAAGACGTTCAGCAAGCTATGGCTGATGCAGGTTTAGACGCTGGTAACTATGCTTTCTTTATCTCCAGCACTTGGTGGGAAACACAAACCGAAGTGCCAGCGGTTGCAGAAGAAACAGATGAAGAAGGCAATGTAATTGTAGAGGCACAAGAAGCCTACACACGCACTGACATCTATGAGACAGCCGAAGAAGCACCAGAGGGTGCAACGGAGCGTACACGCTTAGGCATCCGCTATCCTGAATTGCTGGCCTTTATCGGTGCGGCAACAGAGCAACGCTTGGCAAATATTGAGAACCGTCTTGAAGCACTGGAGAACGCATAATGAGTAACGCCCGTGAGATAGCCCAACTTGGAAGCGTACCGTCTGGGCGTCGTAATTTGATTATCAATGGTGCTATGAACGTGGCACAGCGTGGTGCTGGCCCATTTACCAATGCTTCTGGCGGATACCAAACTGTAGATAGGTTTCAGTTATCTGGCACTATGGGCGGCAGTTTTACTTTAGAGCAAGCATCCGATGCACCTAGTGGTTCTGGCTTTAGTAAGTCTTTTAAGGCGTTGGCGCCAACAGGTTTTTCGTCACCAACTTCTGCCGCCAGCGCAAAGATTATCACCTCCCTTGAAGGCCAAAACTTACAACAGATATTAAAAGGGTCTTCCAACGCTTTGCCTGTTACTATTAGCTTTTGGGTAAAGTCTGTTGTTACTGGGACATACGTTTTTGAGTTGTCTGATAACGACAATAATCGCTCCATTTCAACAACGTATTCTGTTTCCGCAAGCAATACTTGGGAAAAGAAGGTAATTACTATTTCTGGTGATACTTCAGGGTCTTTGGACAATGATGCAAACTCAAGCCTTTCTATGATTTGGTGGCTTGGGGCAGGGTCTAACTATACTAGCGGAACACTCAATACATCTTGGAACCTTACTGTAACTGCCAACCGTGCAGTGGGTCAGGTAAACGCAGTAGCGTCCAACAATGATGCGTTTTACATCACAGGCGTTCAACTTGAAGTCGGCTCTGTCGCCACCGAATTTGAGCATCGGTCTTATGGTGAAGAACTAGCGCTGTGTCAGAGGTATTACTACTTACTTGCAAAGGGTGACTCTCAAACTATTCCTACAGGCTCTTATTATGCCAGCAATTTGGTTGCTACTACAGTTGAGTTTCCAGTGACTATGAGGGCTGCCCCTTCGCTTGATACTGTGTCTGGCACTGATTATTATGCTGTTTATGCAAACAACACTTTAGACTCTTTTAATTCGTTTACTGGAATAGGAAGAAGCAGTCCTAGAGCAGCTAGTCTAGATGCAAATAATAGCGGAGCATCAGGAACAGTGGGTCATTCAGGCCCGTGCAGAACAAACAATAGCAATGCTTATTTAGGCTTTAATGCGGAGTTATAAAATGAATGAAATGAGTATTACATCGGCTCAATATATAACAGACCCAGCAAACCCCTCTGAAAACACTTGCATTAGTGCAACGATAGACAACCGTTTAGTGCTAGTCCCCCTCGTTGCTGGCAACACCCACTACGCCGAAATCATGCGGCAGGTAGAGGCAGGCACACTTGTGATTGCGGAGGCATAAAATGGACATGACATACCTTTTTGATCTTTTGATTGGAGTGGTCATCGCGGCTGGCGGCTGGTATGTCTCATCCCTTTCAGGTGAAGTTAAGCGGATTGATATTCTGCTTAATCGCACCCGTGAGGATTATGCAACGCGGCATGAACTTAAAGACGATATGGATAGGGTCATGGAGGCTCTGCATCGTCTGGAGGATAAGTTAGATCGCATATTGAGCAAATGATGTGGAGCCAGTCACCACAGTCTTAACAGGTCTAGCCCTTGCAAAACGGGGCATAGACTTCATCAAGTCTAACCTTGATACAATCAACGACGCCAAAGCCATTGGCGAACAACTTTCCAACATCTTTACTGGTCATCAGGAATTTAATAAGAAGCGCTTCAGTGGCGGTCTGAAAGACGTAGCCATTGAGATGATTGAGTACAAGCAACAGCAAGAGATGCTGTACGAATTGAAGATGATGCTAGACCTGCGCTTTGGCAATGGCTTCTACGACCAGATCCAGGCTGAATATCAGAAGCGCCTGAAGGAACAAAAAGAGCTAGAGCGTCAAGAAAAAATAAGAAAAGCAAAAAAGATCGAACAGATAACTATCGGTGGATTACTGATTGCGGCGCTGGGAATCGTCGGTGTAGTATTATGGTTCGTAGTCAACAAGTTAAGAGGGTGACTTGGCCGGAACAATCCACGAAGTATCTGTCGGCAGGGCTGGTGAGTTACTAGCTTGCGGCATCATGGAGTCACTGGGTTATCGCACAGTGCTTTGCCAGCAACGTAACTTTGACGCACTTATCATGCACGATGACATCCACCATTATCGCGTCGAAATCAAGACTTGCTCTAAAGAACATCAGGACATAAACAGACATTCCAAGCGGTATTGTTTTACCACTGCCACAGGGTGCAACAAAAAGAAAAAGCTGGACGCTGACGCTGTAGACATCTTGTGTCTGGTTGCAATGGACATCCGAAGGGTATATTTTATCCCAGTGTGCGACCACAATGTCGTCAGGACAGGGCGCACAAGAGAAGTGTTTTTAGAGAATGACGAAGCACAGCAACTTGCTGACGTTATCGAAAGAGTAGAGGCATACAAATGTGGCAAGCACTTATTGGGCCAGTAAGCGAAATCGCTGGCACTTGGCTTAAAGGCAAGCAAGAGAAAGCCCAGGCTAAGGCCAAGCTGGAAGTCGCCAAGATTGAGGCAACAGCTAAGAAGTTAGAGCAGGATGGTGAGTGGGACGCGCAAGCCATGAGCGCATCTGACAATAGTTGGAAGGATGAGGCTTGGACGATCTGCTTTATCTTGATTATCCTTGCCAGCTTTGTGCCGCCTCTACAGCCATTCATGCAAGCTGGGTTTGACTTCCTGCGCTCTGCACCTGACTGGTTGCAGTGGGGCATCCTTGCAAGTATTGCCGCATCCTTTGGTATCAAATCTATCAGTCAGTTGAAGAAATGAAACTAAGCCCAAATTTCTCTCTCAATGAGCTAACCAAAAGCCAGACTGCAATCCGTAACCACATAGACAATACACCCACGGATGCACATATAGATGCCCTACAGGCGCTCTGTAAGGCCATCCTACAGCCTGTGCGCGATCATTTTGGCATACCCTTCACGCCTTCCTCTGGCTATCGCTCTGCGGAGCTGTGTGAGGCTATTGGCTCTAACAAGAGGAGCCAACACGCCAAGGGTCAGGCCGCTGACTTTGAGCTTGCTGGCATTGACAATTATGACTTGGCTTGCTGGATCCGTGATAACCTGACATTCGATCAGTTGATCCTTGAGTATTACAAGTCCGGCGATCCATCATCCGGATGGGTGCATTGCTCTTTCAAAGATAAGGGTAATAACCGCTATGAGTGTCTGACGTTCAACGGCAAGGAGTACAAGAAGGGCTTGATTAGATGAGTGAGCACTGGCTTATCCCATTTATGAAAAACCTCCTTAAAGAGGCTGAGGAAGGTCGCTACACGAATGATCTTGTGTTTATTGAGGGGTATGAGACTGCTATTTATGATGTAATTGAACACATAGAGCGCTTGGAGCAGTCTGCTGGATATATACCCAAGCCTTCCGTTGGCTGTTATTGCCTTGTCTGCAAAGCTAACTGGATAGAAACTTTCTCAGATAATCGGACTTCATAACTGTCTTATGCCATTTTGGGATATGGCTCAATTTTATATTTAAGACTTGCCCTTGCTGACTTCTTAAACTTCTTGCTTCCAATGATATAAATATATCTATGTTTGCGCGGCCTTTGCGACAAATAGAAATCATCTCCATATTTCTCACGCATGGCATTTGCTCTGTTTGGTACGCCACGAAATTCATCCGCGATTGTCTGGCCGTGTAAATGCTCTAATCCCTTAACCCTCCAATCTGTTCGCTTCGCTGAAAGCCCAGTGTATAAAAAGTTACAGGCTTGATAGACATAGCCAACGTGTCCTTGGCTTGTGTCCGCAAAGCTCACGACAATCCTATCATCACCAATCATTCTCAGAGATTTGGCAACAAGGAATGAGGCATGGTTTTTTTGGTTGGACAGCAGGCACAGGCGGTTTAGCTCAAGCACGTTACCAATATATTCATCACCAGCAACGCCACGGCGCAATGTTGCGCTTGGTGGTGTGCCGTATGTGACGACACCCTCTAGGCGACCATCAACGTGCAACCCAAACGCAAAAGATATTGAGGGCAATCTTCCGGCGTAATGCACGTCAATCAGAAATGGAATACATTGCTTGCGCGATATTCTCTCTACAGTTATTTGCTTGTCCATCTCGCCTTCCTGTTCACAGGATCCTAGTCAGCATATAAAGACAAAAAGATCCAATCCATCAAGGTGTCAGGGTCGATTAATTCGTCTTGAGTTGCACTAAAACATGGCTTACGAAATCCATTTGGCGTTCCAAAACGTATACTAGAGTACATATCTGACGAGCGCATACCACCTGCCAGTCTATATGTGCCATGTTCCCCTATCATCATCACAATCAAAGTAACTGCTGGATTTTTGCTGACAGAGATAAGTCTGCCAGTCTCATACTTGGTGACCTTCACGTCGATGCAGTGGTCACCATATATGACATCGCCGCAGTCCTCACCCTGCGCGACAGAGCGCGGCTGTGTGTTGAAGATTTCGTATGGGTAAGTGTTCAGTAGCTTGCAGAAAGCAAGCTCGCTCATAACGCCCTCTTTCTCTATGTATAGAGGATCTTCTTTGGATGCGAGCGCGTGATTGACTGGTGATACTGCCCTGTTATTTGCCTGTCTTTGCCGAGCAATGAAATCACAAAGACGTTTCTCTGCCTCTTCTAGCTGTATCTGATAGGTATCCATATATCACCTAGAGAAGCAGAGATAAGTGTCTAACGTCCCGCTCTGTAGTCCTCAAGCGATTGCACCACCTGAGAGAGAATACTTGAGCTGTCAACAATGCGGTCAAAGAAAGACCTGTTGCTCAGTAAGATCGCTTGGCTGGTTTTCTCATTCAACTCAACCAATGTGGTCATGCAGTCAAGTAAAGCCTTGTCTGTCTCTGCCATGATTTCTTCTATTGATTTATCTGTCATATCCATCTCCTCTCTGACAGTTAGACTTTAACATCAACTCCACTCAATGCAAAGCGCGTATTGTTATCGCCGTAGGTTTTTTTGCATTTTTCCAAGGCACGTTCAGCACGTTTCTTATCCTTGTAGATGCACCCTTCTGTTGGCTCTTTCAGCCACTTGTAGTTGCGGCTGTAAAAGTATTCAGGCATTTCCCCTTGGCGGGTACGCACAACGTAGTACCCCTTAATCATTCTTCAGCAATCCCCTCTCTGAAACAATGTTAGCAGCGACGCGAAGCATATTCAAAAGCTGGTTGTCACTGACCAGCATCACACGATAAACGTCGTCATCGCCACGCACAGCTAACTCACAGGCAAACCTGTCGTCAGGTGATTGTCGAAGATAAAAAAGATTTGGTTGTTCGCTCATTTGCTTTGCTCCTCTATGACAGACCGCAAGAAGTCTGCCTTCATTTTCACCCAGCTTGCTCTTACAGCGGATGCCTTGGCTGGGTCATGCAGTTTAATGATTTCGATGCGCTGTGTCACCGCCTTATCAATCGTATCGAAGTGATCGCTTGGGATGTTCAGATCATAGGTCATCTTCATCGACCCAATGAGCTGGGATACATCCAGCGCCGTTGCAAATATCGCACTCAAAATAGCGCGTGATTTCTTCCACCCACGGCGAGCCAGCACTACTGAAACCGCCCACAATATCATCATCAAGAACTTGGCCGTGTCCTTGGCACTCAGGGCAATCAACGTGAGTAGATCTAATTTTGGTGTCAAAGTTGGTCAAAGCTCGGTATCTCCTTTTGGTT
>Ga0208645_1001146_pt1 | contig 24234 bp, 19 predicted proteins | sample VirMetDEL_Sep_01_FD_184519 | JGI IMG/M metagenome (GOLD analysis project Ga0208645, IMG submission 184519) | Aqueous microbial communities from the Delaware River and Bay under freshwater to marine salinity gradient to study organic matter... | ecosystem: Environmental > Aquatic > Marine >... | reverse complement strand
TCTACCCATGTATATCATGTAGTACATCTTTTTCTCATGGTCAGATATTGCTTCGTACTCTTCAGAACTCAATTGACTCATGAGTAAATAGTTAAGAGAAAACGCAGCTCCAAAGCTCTGAGCCATCTTAGATGTAAACATCTTAGGGTTTTCCTTTGCATACTCTACCCATCCTCTCGTACCTTGTAAACCAGCGTTAAAGTAAGGAGCAAATGCGTCTATATCTCTACCTATGGTTCCAGAAGCAGAGAAGTTTGCGAGCATCAATGATTCCTCTACAGCGAGAGACTGAATTTCTTCTTCAGACATATCGGGGTACTTTCTCTTAAGATTACTCTTAGCTCTCTTATAAATAGCTATACGTGCAGCAAGCTCTGATTTATTACCCGCCCAAGAAACAGTATGCCAAGCACCTTCAGTTACCTTGCCTGTGATTCTGCGTATAGGCCCTCTTCTTTTCTGCTGTACTCTTTTAGCAGGTGTACCTTGAGCTGTCATCAAATCTGTAAGACCACCAGCCTTAGCGTACTCTTCTACTATCGCTGTATTTAGAACAGCATCCTTAAGTCCTAATGACAAATCGAATGTAGCGAAACCAACCATCACCGGAGTAAACGCATACTTGTCGTACACGCCTCTTCCGTATACAACTTCGAAAGGATACCTAATTGCAGCGGTAAGAGCAAATGCAGTGCTCGTACCTGTAGCTGCGGCCTTCATTACTGAAGTACCCATAACTTGAGATATTCTCTTTCTTTGTTTTGGAGTGAATATTGATTTGTATTGCCCCATAAGCTGAGCTGCTAAATCAACTCTGACTTGGAACGTCTGCTTCTTGCCATCTAAAAAGTAATCTACATTAAAGAATCCTTTATCAGCTTCTAGCACATTGCCATCTTGGTCTACATTAGCCTCAGCCATGAAACCTACTCCCTCGTAGTTTTTCTCTTTAGCTAGATTGTGCATTGTACTTAGAAGCTTGTTCTGGTGACCTCTTACCTTAACCGCTCGAAGCGTTAATTCTAGAAGCTGTGCTGAGTCTGTCAATACAGATTCGTTAGAACCGTCTCTAAGAGACTGAATAAACTCTTTTTTGTTTACACCAGGAGGGAATCTAAATCCATTAAAAGCGGCATCGTCTATATCACCGAACATCTTAGACAAGAATATTCTAGGGGAATAATCTTCTACAACAAATTTCTGGTATGTTGCTTCATCTATAAGACCAGCTTCCCTTGCTTGAAGAAGAACATCTTCCATAGCCGTATAGTAATTGTCGGCTCTAGAGTTGATGTCATTATATTCATCAATACCCAATGTGTTCTGTAGGGCCGCAAGCTCTCTCATAGCCTTTTCAGATGTCATATCACCGGGATGAAGAGGTCTGTTATATTCTCCATCCTGAATAGATTTAGAAAGGTCTTTTATTTCCTTCTTGATGCCACTGTCCTTTATTTGTTTTGCTATCTCTTTCTTAGTGTCTCCAGTCGCAGCTTCATAAGAATCGACTAGCTCTTTGTATTCAGCTTCAAGCTCTGATAATTTTTGTTCGGCTTCTCTTTTTCTAGAGTCAAACTTCTCATCAATTTCGATTATCCTTCTCAGGTGAATAACTCTGTCAATAGCCTCGGCTTTTCCTTGAGTAACCTGTATATTGGTTATACCTCTACCAAACACCTTGACATCCTGACCGAATACCTCTTTGATGTAGGTTTGCATTTCCTTGCTTACGTATCCCGCGGCATTGTATCTCCTCTCTACCAATGAAGCAGCGTAGTCACCAAGGCCCTTCTTAACAGCGCTCTTAAGTCTAGCATCACGGAAAACAAGTGCCTCATACAAACGAGTAAATATAGAGCCCTTCTTTGAACGCTCTTCAATCTCCTTTTTCTCTTTCGCAGTTTCTGCTTCTGCCTCATCTAGAAGCTGTTGTGATTCTTCTTCAGAGATATCTTGAGCAATCTCATTGATTTGCTTGTTTCTTCTATCTCTACGCTCTTGCTTAGTCTCTACAATTGTTTCACCGTTTTCGTTTACAACAGGGTCCATTTGCTTCTGACCGTCTGCCTCTTTAGCTTCTAATGAGAAAATGTTTTCTGTTTCAGTAACAGTCGGTGAAGTTTCTGGTGCAGCCGCTTTTTCTCCAGACTCCAACTTAGGTAGCGTAACCTCAACGGTGTGTCTCTCTTTTCCTCTACCAAGTGATTCTGTCTTAGTCCATACATTTGCGCCAGGGATGTCAGCAACAGATTCCTCAACGATTTTTGCCGCTGCCATAGCGTCCTCTTCTGTATCGAATTCTAGAGGAGAATCAGGGTTGTTAGCATCAGACGGTCTACCCCCTAAATCTGTTTCTCCTTTACCGTTTACAGGCACACTAACAGTTTCTTCTGTAGGAGTATACCCCTCTTGTATTTTATTAGACCATGCAGTAATACCGTCCGTTGACACGCTTTCTCCTGGCGCAATTTTTAAAGTAGAACCCTGAGGCAGCGCACTGTTAATTGCGCCTATTGTAGCGTCTATATTAGCATCCTCAGATACGTCTACATTTAAAGAGTATTCGTTCTCCCCGGTCTTCTCGGCTACTACATAAGAAGCATCTGTTTTTCTATCGGGCAAAGCAACAACAGCCTCTACATCTCCTGTTTCGTCATTTACGTATTTACCCACAGAACCAGTCTCACCATAACTTAATTCCTCGTCTAATTTTAACGACTTAGGTTTACCGTCTGCTGGTCTGATTCCTATATCATCAGTATTAAGCTCTTGCGTTAGAGCGCTTTCACTCTTCTGTTCTGGAGTAACCGTAGGTAATTTCCCCTCTCCTGTTGACTCATCAGCCTTAAACTCATTCCAACTTCTCTTTGTTAATGAGCCGTCTTCGTTAACAGAATACAGGTCGAAGTTCTCAATATTTCTTGCCGATGGATTCAATACACCAATGCCACTAGACTCATCTAAATTAGATTGGTTGACAAAACCAGAATTAGGGACTACGTCACCTTCCGCTATCGTACCGTCTTTTGACACTATTACAAAACCACCAGATACGTCTTTAGTACCAGAACCATAAACTTTGCCTTTTTGGAAGTTTGGTGATTGACGATTTTGCTCTTTTGTTTGAGCGTCCATCAAAGACTCATTAGGCTCGGCATTAAATGCATCCACATCCTCATTTGCTCCAACTACCCGACCAGAGTTAGCCCAGCTCTCAATGGCTTCTCTGCTTCGTGTCTTATGAGTCCAAGAGTTTTCATTGATAACAGTAACATCATCAACCTGTCCGTTTTCGTTAACAGGAACAACCTTGCCTGTTTCCTCCTCTTCGACTGCAGCCTTCGGCTTGCTTTTTATGTAGTCTGCAACACCAAACAAGGCCTCAACCATATTTCCGGTGTTATTGTCATTTTCTACTTTGATGTCAACATCACCTCTTTCAGCAGGGTCTGATTCCGCATATTGCCTTACAGCTTGAATAAAGTCTTCTTTGGTCATCTCCTCTCCATTGAAGATATACCTGCCATTATACTTGCTTTCAATGGCATTTTTAGCATCTAGAAGTGCTTTTATCTGTGATTCCGCTGCGCTTCTTACCGTTGCTTGGTCAGAGGAATTGTATGTATCTACGTTGTCTAGAATAGCTCTGTTTATCTGGTCAAGTGAAGCCTTGTCTTCATCAGAGTAGTATTGAATTCTTTCCTGTGCTCTTGCTTTAATTTGAGACAGTTCTTGAGTGACCTTTTGTAGCTCTTCTTGAAGCACTTGTTTTTGAGACTGTTCCCTTGGACTTGCATCAAGTCCTATCTCATTAATTGCGTCTTTAATGTCTTGCCGTAAATCCGACAAATCCATGAATTCTCGCAAATCAACACCCAATGCTGCCTCACTAAGTCGCTGATGCATTCTAGCATTATTGTATTCAGAAACAGTATTAGTTATCCCCATAACAGGGCCAGATGCTATTCCAGTGGTAATCGATACATCGCCTAAAACCTCTGGTCTAAATTCATCACCAGCAATTACACGAGCTGAACCCATTACTCCTGCAGCGATGCTTAGCTCTTCTATTTCCTCAGCGGCTACATTCATAGTACCCATTCCTAAGCCCCTAGCAGTTGGAGATAGCAATACATCCCGAACTCTACTGCCCTGTGGGGCTAAGTAATTTACAGCTCGCTCATAAGCCGCTCTTCTTGCTGCAAGAGTCTGTGTACCTATGTCATCTGCAATACCAAGGCTCGCTCTTGTAGCCCTGAGGTTACCCATTCCTATCCACGTAATTGTACCCTCTATAGCAGATGCAGATATGGCTAATGAAATTTTTTGTCCCTCTGTTAAATCACCACGGTCTCTGTAGTTCTCGTATGTTTCAAAGAATGCTGTCCCTCCTGCCATTGCGGGTAAAGCCCCTGGAGCTGCTCCCCCAACAACAAGGTATGGCATTGTCTGTGAAACCTGTAAAAATATTTTAGTCCAGGCTAAATCACTGTCTCCATCCTGGAACATTTCTGTTGCTGTACGATTATCGTAAGGGTCTAGGCCAAGCTCTAGCTGAGTTCTTATGTTTCTAGACTGTTTGTCTTGCTGCCATTTTTCAGCGTATTCTGGAGAACCTAAAGCATCGGCAAAGAATATACCTATATCGTTAGACTTATTCATTATGAAGTCTGATGTCCAAGACCTTGTGTAAGGCAGTCTTATTGGACCACCCATATCGAAAGCAAGTGAATATGTGTCCTGTATAAAATCCATAGCGCCATTCAGGTCCATTTTATACCCAGCCGATTCCATGGCAGTCCACATGTCTTCATATCTTCCGCTTTCCCATTTAGCTTTAGCGTTACGATACCTTTGCTGTTCTTTTTCCATCTCATACATATTGGTAGCTACATTTAGCTCCATCATTTGAGATTCTAGAGAACCACGTATATAAGAAACTTTATCTCTTAGAGATTGCATTAATTCAGCTATTTCGTCCTCTGACAGAGCAGCAATTTCAAAATCTGCGGGTAGCAATCCAACGCCTTTAGCAGCGTTAACGACATCCTCTTGCCTAATACTTATGCCCCGCATCATTAAATCCGCATTTGGACCAGTGAATTCTAATTCATTCCTATCTACGTATGAAAAATATTCAGTAAGTGCAAAGGCGGTTTCACGGTAGGATGATGTCTTTTCAATCATCTCATCCATCCGTCTTTCATATATACTTTCTGTGCCACGACCAAAGACCATCTCCCCACGTCTATTCAACCAGAAACCCCAATCTCGCATTGCCCGATTGTAGTATTCATCGTTTTCGTAATAAACAGCGGCTCTTTCTAGATTTGCCTCATCTATCTTCTTGGCTTTCCAGGCGGGATAATTTGCGTAAGGGTTATCACCTGTTTTATCGGACTCCGGGACACTTGGGTCTTGCATATAAGCATCTCGGCTCCAAGATTCTTCACGATTTAATGCATCCTCACGATACGCCTGTGCGAGATGGTACACATCTCTCATGTCTGCGCCAAAATCGAAGGGTTGAGCTAAGCCGTAATTGAGTGCCCAATCTGAGTTCCATACCTCTTGCAAATCACCATAATCGTTTGTGACAATGGCCAATTCACCGTCAGAAACTTTATTTAGTAACTCGGTGTTTTTCTGAATAATTTCTCTATCAGTGTAAGAATGGAAGAAGTTTCTTCTCCTGTGTTCTGATACGTCCTTTGCCCATTTAAATTGCTCCATGGCAACTTGCTCTCCGTATCTTTCTTCAACGAGCTTATACTGCTTTTGCTCATCTATGGTTGGGTAGTATAAACCGTTACGGTAATTACCATGGTTGTAAACATCATATCCTTCATCACCAATCAGCTCTAATTTTCTTCGCTCAGCTTGATATCTTTGGTATATAGTATTCTCTTCCTCCGTTACTACCGTTCTATCTTCCTCAACAGTCGACACAGTTCTTGCTTCTGTTATAGGCAAAAATCTTTCTTCACGAAGCTCAAAAAAGTTTGGCTCCTCTTTGTAAAGTCCTTCAAAAGTTGGGGGAGTGATTCCGTATTGGCTATATAAATCCAGACTAGCACCTGGGATACCGAGTGAGGACGCCATCTCTGCTGTCGCAGCGTTTTCTTGAGCCTTATTGTTATAATCAATAAGCTCCTGTACAGCCGACAAATGACCCTCTAGAAAAACTTCGTCATACACGCCAACGTCAGAGTACTGGTTTCCTATCTCTGCATTAAGTACTTTTCTAAAATCATCTAGATTTGAAATTCCGTACTTATTCAGAAAGTCTGTTGTGCTTTTTTGAAATTCCTCTCGTGAAAGACCATGGTCGATATCCCATTTTGGGCTAGCCGTGCCATCTAAATTATATAGAGATTCAGATGCGTTATACAGGTCAGCGTTGAAGTCACTTAAGTTAAAAATTACTTCAGTTGAAACGCCATTTGAGGTCTCGACATCAGCTGTTTCAGCGACTCCAGAATCTGAAGGTGTAACTTCTTGAACCCCAGTGGATTGAGATTCCGTAGATTCTTTTTTTTTATCACCAAAGGAATGCTTGTACCAGTCATCATAACCAGTAGTAATCCCTAAATCACCGTGTACTTTTTGCGAATAAGATTCGTCTGTCTGTAATTTATTTACAAAGCTGTTGAAGTCTTCACTAACACCTAAATAGTCGTATAACCTCTGTAGATACTCTTCGTTCATACTGAAAGTAAGTTACTTTATATGCCTTACAAAGATAGGTAATTTCAGAGTACTATTATATAGGACTACAATGTGACAAAAGATTAATCGACACCAAGGATATCTTTTATGTCGTATGTTGCTTCTACTAATGTCTCAACGTTAGGGTCAACACCTTTGTAATCTCTACCCCTTGAGAATTCCTCTATAAACATATCCTTCATATCCCTGCTCATACTAGCCCATTCTTGACTAGTAAGTTCATCAAGAACAATAGCAGACTGAGCACCACTCATGTTAGGTAATCCAAGGTTAGGGGCTCCAGAAGAAATCTCTTTATGGAGTATTAATTTTCCATTTATATCAATACCCATACCTACAATTCTAGCATTAAACGCAGGCATATCATCACCTAACCGTATATCGAAACTTTTTCTGAGATTTTCTGGTAGACTTAAGTACCTTACTAATTTTTTGTCCTGGTCTGCATATGATATAGTACCTCCAGTCAGCGTAGCCTTAGCGCCCTCGAATTCTATTAAATTTCTTTTCGCTACGGTAGGACTTGGTCTATTCTTTATTTCCTCATCTGTAGGTTGTTTATACCGCGTTGTTACCAATTCTTTAATCTTTTCCTCGTAAAACAACCTCGATGACTCTGTGACTTCCTCGTCATCTGTGAATTGACTTATTAGCCCCAAATACTTATCTGCTGCAATTTTATTTCTGTTTTCCGGCAGGTCTGGTAAATCATCTGGCGCTACATCTTGTGCCAATCCATCGTCACTAATAAGGTAACTACCTAGAACATCATTTGCAAATTCTACATCGCTAGCATTACCGAATCTCTTGTTGTACATTAAAATCACACGGTCTATAGCATCTTGAAGTGTACCCGATTTAGAAATAGCTACAGACTGCTCTTTTACAAAATTTTCTGGGTTTACATATTTACCTAAATCTGCTTTAGGGGTATACATGAATGCATTGTTAGAATTGATTTCTGTACCATAGTAGGTAGAACGAAGTGCAGGGACATACCCCTCACCGTCTCTAATCATAACCTTACCGTCCTTGAATACAACGTCCCCTGTTCTGTTAATCCAGTCAGTATAACTTTGGCTAGCCTCTAAAGGGTTTTCGGTGAATCCTTCAAATCCATCTTCCTTGCCCTTTTGATATGTATTTCCAGCGTTGTCTAGAATAGTTGTTCCCTGAGTTATCATTTCATTTAACTGAGCTGCAGCTGCTTCCATTCTAGATAAGTCTCCCTGAGAACCTGTTTGGTAGTAATCGATAGCCGCTGGTCTAAACACATTGTCAAATTGCATTTGAACAGACTGTCTATACACACCCTTTAGTTTGTCTATGCTTGCGTAGTATTCTTTTTCGGCATTAGCAACCGTTGGTTTCTTTTCTAATGCCTTTCTTCTTGCAGCTTCTTGAGCCGCATAAGTTTGGTCTATTTTAAACCCTGTCTCTCCTAATTTGGGTACTTCGAAAACTACTTGTCCTAACGGCCCTACCATTACTTTTGTTTTTTAGCGTTTCTCTCAAACCTTCTAAACAGACTTCTAGCAAAAGGACTTTGCTTGGCAATCTTCTTAGCTTGAGATGGATTTAAAATATATTCGTTACCTGTAGCTTCACCCACCTTTTCTCCATTCTGTATTAGGTGTACAGGGTTAGTATCGTGATTAAACTCACCATTGGTCATCATACCTCCACGCTCTCTAACAGTAATAGGCTGTGCGGGGTTTGGAATAGGGTACAATGGTTCCCCAAAAGGATTTGCCCCTGTGGTTGGGTCAAATTTTCCGTCACCAACAGGTTCATATCCAAAAGGAGAAGATGACCGACCTCTAAAAGACTTCTCTGGTGGGGACGGTGGCGGAGGTGAGGGGAGCAGAGGTGGCTGCTGCTTATTCTCTCTTTTTTTAGCTCCATACGCATACATAAGACCTTCTCCAGCAGAGCCTAGTCCAGCACCTATATTTCCAAGGGCTGCTTGATACGCTTGGTTTGCATAAGCCATCTGTTGCTGAGCACGTTGCTCTTTCATCTGAATAGTGCTTTGTTCTGCTGCGGCTAGTTGTGCGCCTGCGGCCAACCTAGCTTGACGCTCTTGATTAAGCATCTGGGTTTGGGCAGCAATAGAGCTTCCAGTAACTGCTGGTAGACCACCTACCAATGCTCTGCCCCCAGCTCCTTGAAGAGCCTGTACAGATGTTGCTAAATTAGCCTGAATAGCATCCGTTTGCATCCTAGCCAACTGAGCGTCATAGGCGTTCTTATAGTTCTCATAGAACTGAGATGGTGTATCCAATGAAGGGGCTGATGCCTTAGCTCTTTCAAATTCTCTTCTAGCTCTAGGTAGCTGCGTCAAACCATACACAGCCTGTGCTCCACCTAATACTGCTTGAGCTTGACCGCCTGTAGCGGCCATTGCCCCCAGCTGTACAGCTTTATTTATATCGAACTCTTCTGCCATATTGCAAATTTAGTGTTTTTAATTGATTCTGTCGTTGTGCAGTCTAGACCTGTCGTAGCTTAAAGATAATGCATGTACCTCAAATTTAGAGGTATTTGCACTTGTTATCCTAACTTTCAAGAATACGTCTCTCATAGGGTCTCCGTCTATTCTAGATGAGTGCTCTACGAATATGTCATCACCAACAACAATACCAGTAATTGCGTTAGTACATTGTATTGTTTTTCTATCTGTAATCCCATCAATAATCTCACCAGTAGCGATAAGGTTAGAACCTGAAGCTGTTTTTAGCTCGTCTCCAACTACAAACGGCAATCTATTGACTGGTGTAGTAAAGGTGATGGTGTTGTTAATAGTGTCTATAGACTCCACCTTACCTATGTATATCTGATGTTCTGTAGATGCAGAAGTGTCTCTGAAAATCATACCGTATCTATGACCTTCTCTGACATCGAAATCAGAAGAGCCGATAGTAGTGCTTTGTTCAGAATTACTCAGTGTAGCGCTCCAATTACCATTACCCTCTATACCTAATGCCTCGTATACTTTAACCATAGATGGATTGAAGTTAGACACAGACTCAATAATAGAGCTGTATTGCGTACCATAGAAGTTGTTTCTAGTAGTATTCACATTGTGCTTCCACATCATGCCTGCATCAGTCTCAAAGAAGCTAAACAACTCGTTATTAATGTTCACGTATGATGTAGGCTTAAAGCTGTATTTAGACCCCCATACACCCTCTTTGTGCTTGTATGCAATAGTGAATCCAGGCTCAACCTCTTCAGAAGGGCCAAATGTAATCGAATCTCCCTCACATGTTGTTGACGGAATAGACAATATACCTGTCGCTAAGTTTAGCTGACCAATGGCGCTGAAACTGTAGGTAGAATCCGTAATTAGTACATTGATGGTTGCGGTGCTTCCAGCAAACGCTGAATCTACTAATATGCTGTTGGTCTGAAATACAGAATCCAAGAATACTATACCGTTACCCACGTTCTGCCACTGACCACAATATGTGTTCCATAGGTTACCCCATATATTCCACAATACAGTGTTTGGAGTAAAGACTATGTTTTGTACCAAGAATTCATCACTAGCGGTAACAGGCACATCGTAAGAAGTTGAACCAATAGTAATTGCTAGGTTATATACAGGCTCTACTGTAACTAGGTACTCATCATTGTCTGGGTCAAATCCACCAACAATACGAACAGAATCTGTGCTTACCGATAGGTTCTTAAACTTATCCTCAAAGAAGCTGCTCATTCCGTTATCGCTGATAGGGGTGATTCCATCACCACCTAACTTAATAACCTTGCTAGCATTTGCATCAGAAAAATATACTACGCCAAAGCGTTCAACCACAGACTCAGGGCTTGACGTTCCGTAGTCCCCAGCGTAGTAGCTAGGTACTCCAAGTACATTTCTACTTGCCGTTACATTAGAAGCTCCGTCAGCAAATTCAATGACATTTTTGCCAACAGGTAGCTGAGAAGCTTTGCTTTGCTGTATTACCGTTAAAGCATCACCTCTAGGGACTAATGAATTAATTGGCCCGTATATCAAGTCTAAATCAGTCCAGTTTGCTAGACTAGGGTTAAAGGAGCTTAAGTTGAGTCTGTCGGAGTCTATGACGTATGGGTCTGAATAAGTTATAGAAGACCTCCTTCTTATTGTCTTAGAATCTGGTATAAATGCATACGGTTTATTTCTAGTGAATCCTTTTGAAGCATAAAAATCACTAATTCCGTAATCCTCAACAAAATCAACGATAGTGCTAAAGCTACTTTCATCCCAGAAACTAGATAGAACTAAATTACTTCTTACGTTATCGTCTCTTGTAATCAATCTTCTCGCTCTAAAGAAAACATCCCCTGTAGTGACTGTAATGTTAGCATCGGAAAAATTACTTATGTTAAATGCTCCTGTCTGAGCGGATACTGTTCCTGTGTATTCATATACGTATGTTCCGTCTGTATTTATAGAGACAGATGTTATTTCTATCAGAACTGCACCAACAATGACTTGGTCACCAACATATAGCCTATCGCTTGATGTTGCCCCGCCAGAGCCGTCTATGTCAAGTGTTACGGTTGTAGTGGCTGTTACATCCCTGTCCCCATAATGCTGTTCGTCTATAACGTCATATGTTTTACCAACGCCATAGTATACTTTATCTTCTATTTCTTTTTTAGGGGTATATACCTCTATAATAGCTTCTTTGTCCCATATACTATCACCGCCTTGAACCGACCTAAAATCATATCCAAGCTCGTTATTAGCCTCTATTTTTAGAGCGTACCCATTTTTAGCCTGGTAGTTGTACCCAGCTGGAGCAAGAAACTTATCGCTTTCTTGAGAAAGCTTTTCATACCCTAAAACCTTAAATTCCTTATCAGAAGGGTAAACGTAATTCCCAGAGTTATCTGTATATCTAAGCACCCTGACCATATCACCCTCCTCAAACTTGTATTCTAACCTTGAGCCAGCTCCTTCTCTGTATGAATTTTTGGTTCCCTCTAATGTGTTTAGTGATACATAAACGTTTCCAGATACAAATTCATCTTTATCTTTAGGCAATAAGCTGTTACCCGTTGTGTATTGTACGAAATTATCTACATCAGTATTACCAGCATAAACGATTTGCCATTTCTTAGCCCAGCTGGGTGCGTCAGTTTTTATCCTGAAGTCTATTTCTGCACCACCCTTTTCAGTACGGTCTGAAGTGGGTTTTACGAAAACACTTTCTAATTCATTAACACCACCCGCACGTCCTCTATCATCCATGTATACGATACCGAATGAGTGATTTGCATTAGATTTAAATGAACGATATCCGTCAAGTTTTTCGGCAACGTAGGAAGATGTCCCTGAGATACCGCTTTTTTCGTAAGTAACTTTTTCTGTTTGCGGATAACCAAGCATGACGTTAAACCCTGATTCACCACCAACCTTCTGTCTTTCAGAAGATGTAACTTCAACAGCTACTGGGTAATCTGTTAATGCAGTTGGTATATATTCATAGTCTATTATTTCTGCGGCTTTTACGGAAATTGACGCTCCTGAAAATTTAAGGTTAAATGTTTTTATATCGCCCACTAAATTCCCTTGTTGCAGGGTGAATGAGGCAACACCCTCTAACCAAACTTTTGCTTTTGTTTTGCTAATTAAACCCAGAATGCCTTGTTCAGCATAAACACTTCCTGTTTTTTCTAGGCTCCTGTCTCCATCTATTACACCATGAAATACTTTTGTTGATAGTCTGTTATTTATATCTGCTATCAATTGTGATTTAGATAATGAAGAAGTATTTCTGTATACTTCTTTAAACACAGTGTTTCTTATAGGAAGTACCCACTCTTCTTCTCCAACGTTACCAGTGCTTTGAAACCCAGTTTTAAAGACCATATTATCTAATAATTTATTAGACAATAAATCTTTATCTACCTTGAAGTTGAAAATTAATGGGTAATATTCTAAATTTTTATATGCCTCTATAGTGACTTTCTCAGCAACCCATATAAATTCTATATGGATAAAAGAATTTGCCGGGAGCGTTGATGGTAAATTAGAATAGTCTAATTTTACTTCGTAGTTCGTGGTGGTAGAAGCCTCAAGGTTACTGTAGAACGGTAAAGACCCATCTTCAACATAAGCTTTAACGGTATATGTATTCTCCTTACCCTTGTATACAGCATTAGATGTCGTTTCTGGTAAGTGATTTTCGTATCCCTCTGTGTAATTACCGTACATCAATCTGTTTCCAGATATAGCTTGAGATTTAGCTAATTGAGGCACATTGTCAAAAGACTTATTCACCTCGTCTAACGATAATGGAACGCCAAGATTTTTATTAGCAAAGTTTACTGTGTATACACCAGAGGTGAAATTGTTATTTAATTCTTTTATTTCAAAGAATTTGTCAGAATTCAGTTCGCGAGCGTATACTGTTATTTTATCTACATCAGCAACACTGTTTCTAACAAATACATTTATCTGATTGAAAAAGTCTTTATTGGTTGGAGACAGAAAATCAGCCTTAGCTTGTGTAGAAGCAAAGCTAAATGATGACCACTCCGACAAAGCGGAAACCTCACCGTCAAGATATTTATATCTATAGGCAAACTGAAAATGCTTTTCTCTGATATCGTTTCTTCCTAACGATGGATTATTTACTAAAGCATAACTAGGCGCAAAAAGAGGTCTCTGTTTAGCGACAGTTAAAGACAACAGCTTCTCTTCATCAGTACCTGTGGTCAATGATACTGGATACCCGCCAGTAATGAGTCTGTTGATGTTTACCTTCATTGGAGGGTTGACATTGTCCGTCCAATAGAATAATGTCTCATTATCCTCATTTACGATGACATCACATGCAGCGTAGCTAAACTTCTTAAAGTTCAGAACGCTGTCTTCGTACAGCTTTTGGTATTTACCACTAGTCATGTCTAGTCTGTATATACCGTGATTCTCATTACTGTTCCATACTAAAAACAGAATTTCTTTATTCTTGTCATTAGATACAGAACCAATAACACGGTTAGTCCCCGCAGGGAATTCATCTGCTGCAGTTTTAAAATCGACAACCTCTGTACCCTTGACATTCTTTATAACCCCTCCAGTCCCTTCGGCATCATTAGATACACGGACGTTAAGGTTATCTGTCATCTCAACAGACTTTACAAGTTTCTGGTCAGTATCTGAATTTAGGTACTGAGGTATGAGTTTGTCAATAGCCATAGATTAACCCTTAGGGCTTTGCTTGTAATTCTTTCTAATAGTCTTGAGAGCCTCTTCCTTAGTAAATGATTTGAGTCTAGCATTCGCTAATCTTCTCTCATTGTAGTACTCCTGTCTAGCTCTCATTTTCTCCCCAGCCGGAACGCTAGATTTACGCTCAATAAGTCTGTAATAGATATAAGAGCGCAATGCGTTCTCTGCGTAAATATGGATGGATGGGTTTGTACTTCTCGCTTCATCAGCAATGTATTCTATAACGATTTCGCTATACCCCGCAGTAGAGTATAGTTCTATTCTGTTTTGCTCGTAGTTGATGCGGAACTCTCCTGAATACATACCACCACCAATACCATAGGCACGGCCAATGTTTCCTTCATATAGGAAGTTTCTAAAGGTGTAGCTTTCGAAGTCCGCTGTAGATGCTCTACCCACACCGTCTTCTTTAGCGTCTACCCTATCATATACGCCATCGCCATCTGAATCAATGTTATTTCCAGCAGCGTCTGTTTTGTACTTCATAGCCATGTTCTGATTCTTGTTCTCACCGAACACATAAATCAGACCGTCAGAGCCTATAACACCAATCTTGGTATAGTCTACAAAGTCATCGGGTAGTTCAACTGTATCGTTTTCCGTGTTTACAGACAGTTTAAGAGACTTTATCTTCTTCTGAATGTCAAAGTTCATTTCACGGATTCCACGTAGCGCATAGTTGCGTATAAGCATCCCACTAGCATTATTGCCGTAGTCATCACCCTCCAAGGTGAGCATAAAGTCATTAACTATCTGGTCTACTGAAACTGTATCTCTAGCCATTTATTATTGCTTTTGTTTCTGCTCCTCACCGTTGGCGTATGCAAATACGTCTTGGTCACGCAGGTTAATACCAATCATCTTACCAATCTCTATGATTAATTGCGGAACATAGTGGTCTGGTAATTCAAAGTCTACAGAGGTAGTAGGGTCAAACACTTCCGTTGAAGCACCCAAGTTTGTAGCGTTATATCTAGGGGACAAAGCTGTTCTCGCTCCTGTGCTTACGTTTCTGCCTTCAGGGTACTTGTAGTATTTTACTTTAATCTTCTTGATGCTCGTAGGGAACACTTCAATGTCTTCTGATAGTATGGCTACAGGATGATTCTCTGATGGGGCCGACAGGTCTGATTGCAGGATGTACTCTATTTTAGATTCATCGTATACAATATCAATGACTGTAGATGAGCTTGTGCCAAATACGTATGCTCCGTGAGTTTTCATGGAGATTACTCTAGACATATCCTCAGGCTTAGCAAAAACACCATTAGCCTGTGATACAGTAGACTCCTTAGAGAAGTACGCTAAATCCTCTTGTATTCTTTTCAAATGTGATTTATCACCCGCTCCATCAATATTACTTCTTCGGTAACTCTGAGCCTTTACTGTTTCAGTGAATAAATCATTAAATATCTTATTCTGGGCAATAGTAGTAAACGTGTTAAACACTTTGGGTGTAATAAAACCACGCTCATCCTTATTAGCCAGATTTTTCAGTGCCGAATAAACTTCGTTTACAGATGCCATAATCTTTATATTCTGTTACAAAGATACAAAAAAGAAGGGGCTGCTTTTAAGCAACCCCTTCGTATACAGTATGTTATAAATGTAACTTATCCGTTACATTAGATTCTACTTAGTTGATTTTCAATTTCCTCTAAAACAAGAGCGCCTTTCTCAGATAAACAGAATCTAGTGGCGATGTCAATAGTATCGCTACCTGCAGGAGTGGCAACAATTAATCTGTTGCTATCAAACCATTTCATTCCATCTGTGTCGCTTTTCAGAATCTGGAAATCTACCGCACTCATAAGGGTGCTCTTAACCTTTACTACTGGGTTGTCAAACATTTCAATGAAACGCTTAGGATTGGATTTAGCTTCACGAAGCAATTCACGCTTAATCTCTAGGTTTTTCTGACTAGTGTCAATGCCTAGGTACATGGCTATAGGAAGTAGTTCGTCAATAGATTTGTCTCTAACCAACCCAACAGCATCTAGTGATAAGAATTCTCTGTCTAGCTCAACGCTAGCTTTTCTTTCTGTGTCAACTAGATTAAACACTTTTCCTCCGTTTGCAACATTGTCTGGGTGTAGGTCCAAGTAGCGCTGTAGATTTGGTTTAGTGTAGGGAACTAATATGTTCTTGTTTCTAAACATAATCTGTTCTCTAATGATATTTTCGCCTTGCTCGTCAGCCCAAACAGACATCTCGTTAGGAGAGTATCTAAGCTGTCTTACAGTGCCTGTCTCATTATCGAATACAGTAATGTTACTTTGCTTGAGTTTGTACCATATACCACCGCCTTTTTGAATGGTATATATCTTGTCTTTTTTGGATTCATCTACTACGTTACGCTTTACCTTGGTAGCACTTGTAGATGGTGTAGATATTGGGGCTGAAGTAGTAACAGCCTTAGGGGTAGCCTTAGGAGGTCTACCAACGCTTTTTTTAGCAGTTGTTGCCATTTTGTTTATGTATTAAATAAAATTAAAAAAAAGAGGGTGGGGGCGAACCCCCACTCCTCATATAAGCTGTGCTTACGCTTTAATCAACATGTGACGGTTAGCAGCACGAGTAATCAAGTTACACTCAGAACGGTAGTGGAATTCTACGTTGTCCTTAGTAGCGTTAGACGCACCAAGTACAGAGCCAATCATCCAGTGTTCCATTTCACGAGAGTATCCGTTAGCAGACTTGAAGTTCATTTCCAAAGCAGGAGCTTTCTCACCAGTCTTAGCATCAGCAACCTGAGCCATTGGTACAGCAGCACCGTAGAAATCTGAATCAGCCAACAATGTTGGGTCGTTCAACAACTTCCAGTCGTGCTTGTGGAATGTGTATCCACCACGAGCGAAGCTGCGGAAACCTAGAGTCAAAGCTGTTTCTGGGCTGTTTTGGAATGAACCGAAAGCAGCAGCACCCACTGTAGTAGCAGAAGTACCAGAAGCCAATTGACCAGCAGCCAACATATCATCGATAGCCAAGTCTTGTGCACGGTTTACGTAAAGAGCGTACTCAGAAGCAGCACCTTCTTTATCGAATACCTTAACGATATCATCAACTTCAGCGATAGTGTTGATAAGACCAGACTGTACGATACCACGGTCTTCGATAGCAGAGAAGTAACCTTCAGAACCATCGATGTCAGTAATACCAGAAGCAGTTACCTTCTCACCCAACAACATCATCATTTCACGCTTGTCCATGAAACGCTGACGAGTATCAGCCTCAGACTTCAAGTACCAGCGGTAGTCTCCGTTACCCAAGTTAATCCAACCGATGTTAGTAGCTTGAGAACCAGTTACGCTGTATACTTCTTTCATAATCATGAAAGGATTCACACGCTTAGTGATACCGCTTTCGATGAATTCACCTGGTTGGTCAGAACCTTGTGCGTACAAGTTACCGATTACAGGAACTTCAGCAGAAGCATTCAATGAAGCAGCAGAGAAGCCGTCAGAGCTTAGTGCAGTAAGAGTGATAGCAGCACTTGAGATACCTGTTACCAAAGCACGCTCAGAACCGTTTACCAATACTACGTCTTGTAGACGTACAATTACATCACTAGCAGAAGCAGCAGTCAATACTACAGTTGCATCAGCAGCTGTGATTGCAGCCATAGAGCCAGCTTGCTTCTTGTGCAAACGCTCTTCTTCCCAGTATTGTACTTCATCATTAGTTGCAACAGCTTTTGTTGCACCTACCAATTGTAGGAATCCTGTGATTCCTTGATTTCCGTAAGTCTTAATAAGAGCGTCACGGTTGTCTGGTTTGTTAACCAAGTCATACAACGAAATGTATTTCGCTGCGTCTAATTTTTGCAACTCGAAGTTGTTTCCAGCTGGGTTGCTTCCAGCCAAACCATAAGTTACGTTACCTAAAGTAGCCATTTTTTATCAAATTTTAAATGTTAAGCCATTATCGTTTAATCCGAGCGCTTGACGAACTTGCTCTTCTACGTTAGGTACATTACTCTGTCCGGTATCCGCAACCTTATTTGGAGAATACTGCACGTTGGCAGCTTTATCCACTAGGTTACGCTGTCCCTCTCCAAGTCCTTGCTGATAAGCTGTTTTTACTATCGTTTCGATATTATCTAAAACAGTTTGGTGCATGTTCCACTTTTCGAAGTCCCACTTTCCAGAGTTGTCCATATACGCAGAGAAAAAGTTTTCAATCTGCTCATTCTTAGACTTGAGTTGATTCTTGTAGTTATCTTCTAGTCCGAATGTAAACGATTTGTCTTTTGACAACTGAAACTCAATGCCGTCCAATGCATCGACCTCAGAGGACATATCGTTAATCCATTCTTCATTGATGATACTTTCGTATTCTTGCTGCTGTTGCTGTTCACGTTGTGGAGCGGCAAACTGAGTTCGAACACCTTCAATCTCTTGTCTAGCTTTATCTGCATCTACCTTGAGCTGAATTTGCGATAGACGAACTTCATTTTCATTGTACACATCTGCGTCCAGTTTGTACTTGTTGTTGACTAGAAGCTCTAAATCGCTATCAGACAAATCGCCATATTGACCTCTCAATTGCATTTTCACAGCAGACAGGTCATCCATTTCGGATGTATCCAGCGCCTGATATGTAAACCAATCTCCTGGGTCACGGCCAGTCTGTTTAACGAATTCATTAATCGCAGCTACACGCTCATCGATTTCAACAGAATTATTCTGAATACCGTTGATTTCATCAAAACTGCTCACTTGCTTACCTAGTCTTTCACTCAGGTATTCAAGCATTGCGGCTTCCATTTCCTCTTCGGAATACTCATCATCTTCTTGTAAAGAACTTTGAGACTGTGTTTCTACAGCCGTCTCTTGCTGTTGTTCTACCTGCACAGGTTCTTGAGACTGTTGTGCTTCTTGCACTGGCTCCTGCGCTTGTGGCTCCTGAGGAACTTCTTGTGGTTGCTCTTGAGGCGTTTCTTGCACAGGTTCTGCTGGAGTCTCTTGAGGCTGCTCTGCAGGTTGTTCCAAACTGCTTGGCATATCATCAGATACGGACATTCCCATATCTCCTACCAAGCTCTCTAAATCTTTGTTTAAATCACTCATTGTTTAATAAATTCAATTACGTTACAAAATTAAATAAAAAAGGGATACATTTTATTGTACCCCTTTGTCAGTCAGTTATTTAGACTATTTTCTAAACTTGCTTACTTTTTTAGCAATAGACTTAGGCTGTTTTACAAACTGCTTGCCCTTTTTATTGCCACTTGACTTAGCCCTGTTAGTAGCTCTTTTTTCCGCTGGTGTCAAAGCTTTCCAAGCAGCGTCTGGTAAGTATCTCTTTTTTCCTCTGGATGGTTTGCCGTCAGAGGTTCTCCATTTTTGTTTTGTCCACTTACTTAATTTGTTGCTTGACTTCTTAGCACCTTTATAACCTCCCCCGGCTTTCTTATATCTCGCTACAGCAAGCTGCGCTTTTCGTGCAGACCACTGACCAGCACGGCCACCCTTCGTTCCAGCCTTTACAGCCGCAACGATGCGTTTCCATAATCCGGGTTTTGTTTTTTTAGCGGTACTCATGTTTAGCTTCCACAGGCCTCACAGTCTTCTGGGTTATCAATATTGCAAGTTGGTTGTTCTGCTTTTTCAAGCATATCGACAAAGTCTTCGAAGCTGTTGTCTGTAGACATAATTTTAAAGTGTAAAAGGTTAAACAAAAAACGAGGTGCTAAGGTACAAATAATACTTACTTGCCCTTAACAGCGTCAACTACATCTTTTGCTTCTTTTACAGTTTTAGAATATCTCTTTCTAGCCTCTGCCCATGCAGCAAGAGCCTTCTCATCTAGCTCGGTAAAACCTAACCAGTAACCCCAAAATCTCTTGTGGGTTTCTTTAATCCAAAGCCAAAATACTTTTAAATGTTTCATACTATTTGTTTTTTAATCTTTCATTTTCTTTTTCGAGGAATTCTACTTTAACTCTAAGAGCAGAGACCTCTTGGGTTAGTGCAAGAACTTGATTTCTTAGTTCGTCTTTTTCATCACTACTGGTGGCAAGAAGAGCTTCTAGATTTCTTACCCTGTTCTTTAAATCATCCCTGTACTGCACCCCATCATTATTCTCTAGTTTAGACTTTTTTTCCTCAGACCTTACTTTGAGTCTAGCCTCAAAGAATTTCCATATACCAGCAGACCCAGCTACTGTAGCAATAGTTATTATTATTTGTGTTATGTTATCCATTTCTGTGTAGCTGTTCTGTTTTTAATCTCTTTAGGTTTCCAAAAGAAGATATAACCAATATTAACCATCCGTAATGAGATGGGGTAGGTAGACCTATAGTCATTAAATACATAGTCAAGCTTGTGGTATACAATCCAAAAGTCAATGTAGCTGCAATAACCCTGCAATTTAAATCACCTTTTGATATGCAGTACAATTGGTAGAATCCAGATACTATCAATGCTAACTGATAAATAGGCATAAACCCTAGCTCAATAAAGGTAGCGATAGGCGCAAGGAATATAAGAGCCGAAGCCAGCGTAATTTCCGTAGGCTGGCTGTCGCTATATCTCCACAATTGACGTATTCTGTTAAACACCTTTTTCTACTTTTTCCTTAAACACACGCACTGTATTCCAACAAGCAAATAATCCAATAACTATCCACCCTGTTCGGCTACCTTCCATTAGTCCAGCCAGACACAGATTTACAATAGTCATTATAGCAATCAACGTAGCAATCTGAACAGCCAACAATCGCATACGCAATGTACCATTCCATACGACAGCCCACATTTGAAACGCACCCGCAGCTATCGCTGCTGCAACCAACATCCAACTAGGATTATGATGCTCTACAATAATACTAGCTGGCAGGGCAATCAAATGGCAGAAGGAGATAAGAATCTCGTTAGGCTCGCTATCGCTATACCAAAACAGGTCTTTAACTTTCGCTAGTCCTTTTTTCTTCATCACCACTTCACTTTATCTGCCCAATAAGCAGCAGACATTTTGCCCTTGGCTATGTTCTTACGATGGCGTGCCTTAAATGATGCACGTTTCTTTTTCATTCTATCGGACTCGCCAGCTTTAGGTTTACCCGCTGTCTCAGCGCCTTGCTCTCCAAAGCGAATAAGCTTGATTTTATCACCAACCTTAGCCAATACAACGTGAGACTTCTTAGGGTGACTCGGTGTTCTCTTTGGCTTGTTAACACCACTTAACCCATACTTTTTTAGAAGTCTTTTGACCCTGTCTTTTAACTTGCTATCCATTCGACAAAGATATAAAAAAAGAGGGCTGTATTTCTACAACCCTCTGAGTGTAAGTTACTTACAATTGTAAGCTGTTTTAAGTGTCTAAATCAGACATAACTCCAGTGTTTATGTCGATATTTCCAGAACCATATTTCTTTTCAATGGCCTCTTGTTTTTCATGTAAATCAGACTCAGCTGTAAGATATACTTCTTTAGCAGCCTCTTTAGATAATTCAATCTGACCAATTTTGAAAATAGCGCTGTTTAATGCATTAACTGCATTGCGTAGTGATTCTAACTCCTCTGTAGTGAGCTTTCTTTCTTCTGACATATCTTTAAATGAATTTAATTTTTACAAAGATACAATTTCTATTGCACTAGCACTAGACGTTGATTCTACTTTAACTGTAACAGACTTAGCGGTGACAGTAACAGACTTCTCTCCTAATGAAGATGTCGGCTCTGCAATGACGTATATTTCGTCTTTACCTTTTACCGTTACAGTATTACTCACTTATGTCTTCGTTTATTTTGAATAAACCGTGTATCCATGTTCTCACGTCTCCAGCATTTGTAGACTGCAAATCATACACGTATAATCCGCTAGTAACAGCAGCCATGGTAGCGGCTGTAGCTGTCACTGTCAATACACCAGAGCTGTTACCAGAATAAGTGAAGCTTGAATCAGCAATGATATCACCAGATGAGGTATCCGTTTCTTTGACATCCATCTTCCAAGTGTACGATGTCAAGTCAATAGCAACGCCATCTGAATCTGTAAACGTAAGTTTGATAGAGAATGTGTCTCCTTTTCTACAGGTGATGTCTACTCTGGTTGATGTGTCTAGATTTACTGATGCCATATCTTAAGCAAGTGCTGCATTAATTGTTGCTAGTTCGTCAGCTGTGATGCCGTCCGTAAACCAAGTGAAAGACTTCAACATTGTTAAGTGGTCTTTATTTGCTTGGATGATATCTGTTTCAGAAGCATCAGCATCATTGATAGCATCAACGGAATGCTGCCAAGTGCTTAGGTAATGGTCTTTTGTTTCTTGTTCGAATTCACTCATTTTATTTTGACTTTAGTAATTCAACTTCTGCTTGAAGTTCCTTAATAGCGTTAACAAGTACAGGGACTAATTTAGCATATTGTATAGATAGCGTTCCATCTCCCATTTCTTTAACAACATCTGGCACAACTTGCTTCATTTCCTGAGCGATAAAACCAATGTCGTGTCTGCCGTCCGATTTTAAATCATACTCTACAGGACGCATCTGAGCAACATCATCAAGTCCGTAAGGAAGGTCTTCAACATTTTCCTTTAACTTAATATCTGAAGGGCTGCTTAAACTACCGTAACAATATAAATCCGTGATGTTGGAATCACCGAGCATTACCGTATTACCGCCTTGCCCAATAGCATCGTTACCAATGGCTATTTCATTTGTTACGCCACTTGCGGAAGGGTGTGTTTCATTTCCTATAAAAACACAATCTGTTAAATCCGTAATATTTGTGCCACCAGAAGTTTCCCAACAGGCTAGATTTCCTATGATTACATTATAGTTAGATGTTGTTTGATAATAGGCTGCTTGATGCCCAATCATAACATTAAATGAACCAGTTGTTATATTAAAGCCAGCGCCCTGCGCTCCCATAAATGTGTTTCTACTGCCGGTTGTAATTTTGTATCCGGAAAAATCGCCTACCCCAATGTTTCTTGAGCCTGTATACGCTCCGCTTGCACCCGTCAACGCATAATTGCCAACCGCTGTATTATAACCTCTCAATGCATTGCCTAACGCATTTGACCCCACGGCTGTACTGTTTCCCCAATTGCCACTATAATTTTCAAGTGCTTTATATCCAACAGCAGTATTATTTGACTGTGTTGTATTTTGCTCCATTGCATCTACCCCTATAGCAGTGTTATTTCCACCAGTAGTATTGAATTCTAAAGCCCACGCGCCCATAGCTACATTTGAGCTGGCTGTTGTTTGATTTTTTGCCGCATTATAACCCACTACTGTGTTTCTATGCCCACTAGTTTGATTTTGAAGTGCAGATGTACCTACTGCAACTTGGTAAAGACCAGTCACACCTGTACCACCACCTAAAGCATAATCACCAATAGCAATACCTTTACCTGTAGTAATTTTTTGACCAGCTCTATATCCAATACCTATAGAGCGATTAGAACTACATATCTCCAAGCTATATGCTCCAACAGCCACATTCTCCTTTGTGCCTGTAGCATTGGTGCTATTGCTCATTGAATTATATCCAATAGCAACATTATCAATAGCAGTGGTAATATCATCTAGCGCATTACTACCAATTGCAATGTTTCTGGTCCCTGTGGTCATTGCTGCCAAAGCATTCGTACCAAAAGCGATGCTGTATCTTTCGCTAGACGTGTCAATATTGCCTAATGCATCTGTACCTATCGTGTAGCTATCTGTTTGACCGCTAATAGGTGATACACCACCACCGCCACCAGAGCCATTTGCTGCTGCTGTAATACGACCTTGGGCGTCAACAGTGATATCCGCTGAGGTGTAGCTACCTGCTGTTACAGCTGTATTATCTAAGTTAACAGTTACAATATCTGTGTGTCCTACCGTTGTTGAAAGACCGGTGCCACCAAAAATATACAACGTATTGCCGTCCTCAATGGGTTGTGTAGTGCCGCTATTAGCCGACAGCGTAAAGCTAGTCATTCCACTGCTTAAATTTGCGGGGTCAATTCTTACGTTATCGGAGCCTAAGTAACCCACCAAGAAATCTACGTTTGCTGGGTCTGTCTTTAATGTAAAGTCACTAAATTTTTTATTCGCCATATTTTATAATTATTAAGCTTCTAGCAATTCTATTCTAGCGGTTAATTCTTGTACAGCTTTTACTAATATAGGAACTAGTTTACCGTAACTCATTTCAAGCTTATCTGGATTTTCATCGTAAACAAGTCTTAAGGTGTCGTTGTCTAATTGCTGTACCTCTTGAGCAATAAAACCAAAATCTTTCTTGCCTTTGTTAGCTGAAAAAAAATCTACATC
>Ga0208645_1001145_pt1 | contig 24251 bp, 19 predicted proteins | sample VirMetDEL_Sep_01_FD_184519 | JGI IMG/M metagenome (GOLD analysis project Ga0208645, IMG submission 184519) | Aqueous microbial communities from the Delaware River and Bay under freshwater to marine salinity gradient to study organic matter... | ecosystem: Environmental > Aquatic > Marine >... | reverse complement strand
AGCCGCAACGCACCAACGTCGCAATGGAATTTACCGGGGACATCATTCCTCTTCGTTCCAGGGGTCTGCTTGAGGACACCGTAAAGAAGTTCAACGTTCGGTATGACCCCGAATCAAGAACACTACGGTTCCCTTACTACGACGCCTCGGGACAGCTGGTTGCATTCAAAACCAAGACAGCGGACAAAGACATCCGTTGGGTTGGCAAGAACACAGACCACGCCCTGTTCGGTCAGCAGCTCTTTGGAGGTGCTAAAGGCAATAACAAAACTATTGTCATTACGGAGGGGGAAGAGGACGCCATGAGCGTCTGGCAAGCCAGGCCTAACTGGCCAGTGGTGAGCCTTGATGCCGGTGCCAAAGGAGGCAAGCGCAGTCTTCAGCATCAATACAAGTTTATTGATCGCTATGAAGAGATTGTCCTATTCTTTGATTCCGACTCAGCGGGGAAAGAAGCAGCAGCCGAATGTGCTCAGCTGTTCAGCCACTCCAAGATCTTTATCGCCACGCTCAGTGGTTACAAAGATGCCAACGAAGCAATCGTTGCCAAAGACCCTGATGCCATACGTCAGGCATTTTGGCAGAAGAAACCCTACTCTCCAAAAACCGTCATCGACGGAAGAGACCTCTTCGATCTGGCTTCTCGCCCTTTACATGGTCGGGATGCTGACTGGCCTTTTAGTGGCCTTGATCAGCTTACTTCTGGACTACGACTGGGGGAGCTCGTTACAGTGACAGCCGGTTCTGGCGTGGGCAAAAGCACCTTTTGTGGGGAAGTTGCCCAAGCATTGGTTGACCAATCTCAAAAGGTTGGCTACATTGCGCTTGAAGAGTCATTGCAACGCACGGCTCTTCGCTTGATGTCTGTCAAAGCACAAAAGCCGCTCCACCTCAACAATGAGCTGCCACCAGAACAACTCAAAGAAGCCTTTGATGCCTCGCTTGGTACGGGGCAAGTCTTCCTCCGTGATGGCTTTGGTTCGGTTGATCCTGATGCGATCCTTAGTGACTGCCGATTTATGGCGCAAGCTAAGGAGGTCAAGTGGATCATCCTGGACCACCTCTCGATTCTCATGTCTGGGAATGAGTCGCACGACGAAAGGAAGCTAATTGACGTTACGATGACCAAGCTTCGTTCCTTTGTTGAAGAGACAGGAGTCGGCATGATTCTGATCAGTCACCTCAAACGTCCTCAAGGAGACAAGGGGCACGAAGACGGTCAGCAAGTCAGCCTTGGACAGCTACGAGGCAGTCACAGTATTGTCCAGCTATCCGACATGGTTGTTGCTATCGAACGCAATCTTTCCTCTGGTCACAGCCACGCTGCTGTGCGTGTGTTGAAGAATCGCTTCAACGGACAGACAGGTAAAGCATCCACTATTGTTTACAACCAGGAAACTGGTCGTATGATTGAAGATCTAAATGCAGAATTTGATGGCTCATCCTCATCCAAACGATCATTTGACGGAGCATCTGACCCATTTGGAGAATATTAAACTAGATGCTGTTTGTACCTGCGGTAGTAACGCCTTCTTTTATTCGGAAATGGAGCCTGATGGCTATTTCTGTTTGGAATGCGGTAAGCCGGATCCAATCACGCAACAAACCCTTGACACAGAAGAACCAGGGTACTGGGGCCTATGACTAGGTTAGCCTTCGACATTGAGACGAACGGCTTGCCTCGCAAAGGCATGAGCTGTGTCCACTGCATCGTCACCAAAAACCTCGATACCGGAGAAGTCCTTCGGTACAACGACAGCGGTACTCACGAGTCTGTGACTACTGGTGTCAACATGCTTGCTGAAGCAGACCTCCTTGTCGGCCACAACATAGTTGGCTTTGACATACCAGCTTTGCAAGAGATCTATCCGTTCTTTGAACCAACGTGTAGCCTGCTGGATACACTAATTCTTAGTCGGATGTTCTACCCAGACATCCTGTCCATTGACTACCGCAGACGCCCTACGGCTATGCCTGGTAAGCTCTATGGACGCCACAGCCTTGAAGCTTGGGGCTATCGCCTCGGTGATTACAAGGGTGAGTTTGGTAAGGACACTGACTGGTCTGAGTGGTCCCAAGAAATGGAGGACTACTGCGAACAGGATGTCCATGTGGTTGAAACTCTTTACAGTCGCACCTTTGTTGAGCGCCTGGATGATAAGGGTATGAACCGCCTGGAGCGTCACGCAGGAGCCATCAAGCTAGAGCATGACCTAGCAGCCATCATGGCTAAGCAGGAAGCCTCTGGCTGGCCATTTGATGTTGAGAAAGCACAGAAGCTAGAATCCACTCTCAGAACAGAGATGGATAAGCTTGCCGACCACATGCGAGAAACCTTCCCGTATGTAGACGGTGGGGAAATGACCCCCAAGCGTAACAACAAAACCAAGGGCTACTTCGAGAACGCTCCATTCTGTAAGATTAAGGAGTTCAACCCCACAAGCCGCCAGCACATCGCTTGGGCTTTCCATAATTGGAGGGACTGGAAGCCTGATCAATTCACAGATACCGGAGCACCTAAGATTGACGAAGGAGTCTTACAATCCATCGACACAGAAGAAGCCAGCATCTTTGCTCGGATTCTTGAGCTACAAAAAGCCCTCGGGCAGCTCAGCGATGGAACAAACGCGTGGCTTAAAATGGTCACAAACGAAGGAAGGATCCACCATACTTGCCAACTTGCAACCAACACCGGACGCAACGCCCATTCCCGACCAAATCTTGGCCAGACGAGTTCAGACCCTCGTTGTCGTCAACTTTTTGGTCCTGGTAGCGGTATGCGTCAGGTTGCTGCCGATGCTTCCGGCTTGGAGCTGCGGATGCTTGGTCATTATCTCAGTTACTTTGATGGTGGTGCGTTCGCTGACGTTGTAGTCAACGGAGACATTCACCAACAGAATGCTGATCGAGTTGGCTGTACTCGCAAAGAGGTCAAGACCCTAACTTACGCCTTTATTTATGGGGCATCCGATAAGAAAATCGGATCAAGTTTAGACAAATCGTTAAACGAAACTGATGCGAAAAAACTTGGCAAAAAAATTAGGGCGAAATTTCTCGCAGCAATTCCAGGACTCGAAGGTCTCCTTGACGCTATTGGGCGTCGTGCTGAGTCTGACATTATTGTTGGCTTGGATGGCAGGCCAATCAAACTCCAAGGAAAGCGACACGCAGCGCTTAATTACTGCTTGCAAAGCGCTGGGGCGATCTGCTGTAAGCGGTGGAATGTAATCCTTTACGATTGGTTCCAACAAAACGGCTACATCTGGGGCGTTGATTACCAATGGCTCGGATGGATCCACGATGAAATTCAACTCGCTGTCAAACCACAACTAACCAAAGATGTCAAGTTCGCGCTCGAATGGTCAATCGTCCAAGCGGGCGAATACTATGACCTCAAAGTCCCGCTCGCAGGGGAAGCAAAAGATGGAGACAGCTGGGCCGATTGTCATTGAACCAGAGCTTCGTATTGATGCTGACTTCTATGGCTATCGGACTTGTCAAGTCAACGAAACAGAGCTTGACTGGGGCGCTGATGTCATTACAATCCACAGCAACTTTAAGGAAGTAGTCCGTTGCTTCCAAGCTGAGATTGATAAACTAAAGCGTCGCTTCGACACTGACCGTGTCTTGTTGTTCTTCTCAGACAGCAAGAACTTCCGCAAAACCGTTGACCCTGAGTACAAGGGTAATCGCACCAAACGTAAGCCTGTCGGGTACAAGCGGCTTCTTGAATGGTGCTATAACCATTACAAGACTATCCGTTATGACAACCTCGAAGCAGACGACGCATTGGGTCTGGAATGTCACCTCGATCCTAGCGATTTTATTCTTATTAGTCCTGACAAGGACATGAAACAGATCAGCTGTAACCTCTTTAATGGGGATGAGCTGACTTACACAACTCCTGAAGAAGCTGACTACTGGTTCTGGCGACAGTGCCTGACGGGTGACCCGGTGGATGGCTACAAAGGCGTTCCTGGTATCGGTGCGAAAGGTGCCGAAAAGATCCTTGCCAAAGCCGAAGATCCATGGCAGGCTGTTGTTGCCTCTTACGAGAAAGCAGGCCTGACTCTTGACGATGCCATTCGCAACGCACGTCTCGCTCGGATCCTCCGTCCTGGTGAGTACAACTCAACCACTAAGGAGCCAATCCTATGGACCCCTCCATCATCTACGGGCTCGACGTAGCACTTGTTGCTTTGATTATTTATGTCGTAGCACCTAATGCATTCGAATACGTTCTCCTTCTCATCACCGGACTACCCACATGGGTGGCACTCAGAGTCAGAGGAACTCAACTCAAAGCAAGACTGTTTATCGAACGACAGTCTTTCCGACCTGGAATTTTGGGACGATTACTTACGGAAATCCAACTCTACCAAATCCAGAGAAACCCTGCCTACCGTGACCTCTTCGACAAAATCAAGTCCCAGTCATTACAAAAGGGGGACGATTGAAGTCTGGGACTTTATCATTGATCAAGACCTGGACTACCTTGCTGGCAATTGTATTAAGTACATTTGTCGCGCAGGGTACAAGGGCGAAGAGACTGAGCTAGATGACTGGCTCAAGGTCCAAGCCTATGTCAACCGCAAGATCCAACACCTCCAGTCCAAATGAAACCACTGTTCCAGCAAGCCGTCGAGTTTCGAGTGGCTATGGGTCAGCCTCTGAACACCAAAGATGAAACGGTTCACGAGCTTCAGCACCGCCTTATCAAAGAGGAGTGGCATGAGTTCGATGAAGCTTTCGATCATGAGTTTAGCAGTCTTGGTTCTTTGGATGAAAACAAAGTAAACCAACTCAAAGAACTTTCTGATCTTGTTTTTGTTTGCTATCAATTTGCAGCTGCTCGTGGCTGGGACTTAGACACTGCGATGAACCGCGTGTTTGAGTCGAACATGAGTAAACTCGTTGACGGTAAGCCCCTTCGCCGTGACGATGGAAAAGTATTGAAGGGACCAAACTACCAACCTCCTGTTCTCGACGACCTCATCTGAAATGACAACCCCTCAAAAGATTGCACGCACTGGCCGTGTTCAAAATTGGATTGATAATCCTGAATCACGCCTTCCCGTTTCGTGTACCGTCTTTGTTGTCGATGACAGCATGGAGGGACCGGAAGGAATTGAAGCTTCGTGGCGCTACGTCAGCCACGCTCTGCGGAATGGTGCCGGTGTTGCCGTCCACCTTTCTAAGCTCCGTCCCAAGGGACATGAGAATGGCAAGGGCTTGACTGCTTCTGGTCCGGTATCCTTTGGTCGGATTTACTCTACTCTTAACGAGGTCATTCGACGGGGTGGACATTATAAGAACGGCGCTTGCGTTTTGCACCTCGATTATACGCATGACGATGCACTTGAGTTCGTTAACGCATCACGAGCTGAACTACCTTGGGTTAAGCGTTGTCTTGATGTAGATGAAGACTTCCTTACTAAGGCATCCGATAAGCTGATTGACGCCACCCTAGAAGGCATTAAGAAGGGTGACATCTGGCTCAACAAGATCCGCCACGATCCTTACGGTAATCGTATCTACGGTAATGTATGCCTTGAGGTTTATCTCCGTAGTCGTGGCACTTGTTTGCTTCAGCATATTAACCTTGCTGCATGTGAACCTAGTGAACTTGCGGATGCATTTGTGGAAGGAATGACTTCCCTGGTGGATCTCCACGGCAAGACTGGTGTGGGTGAAACCGGGGAGTACCTTCCCCCCGAGTCTGACCGTCAGGTTGGTCTTGGTATCCTGGGTCTGGCTAACTTCCTTTGCCAGAACGGCGTAACTTATAAAGAGTTTGGAAACGCCCTTACCCAATTCCATTCTCATCAACCGGAGGACACTCCGGCTTATCGCATTGTATCTGAACTCGCAAAAGCCATTGAGCTTGCGTCTCAAGTCGCTCGCATCCACAACATGGACCGAGCATTTGCTATCGCGCCCACGGCTTCTTGCTCTTACAACAACGTCGATCTGCGTGGCTATACTTCTGCCCCAGAGTTGGCCCCTCCTATCAGTCGTCACGTCGATAGGGACAGTGGGACTTTTGGAGTCCAATCTTATGACTACCCGCCGGATGTAGAGATTGCATCTGAGGTAGGCTGGAAGGACTACAAGGCAGTGGTTGATGGTATAGTCCGTCTATACCAGAACACACTTCTCTTCCACGGATATAGCTTCAACAGCTGGAGCGACGTTGTTACCTACGATCGGGACTTCCTTTATGAGTGGATGTACTCGCCCCAAACGAGCCTCTACTACAGCCTCCAGGTCCAACCGGATACTCAGTCTAAGGACGACGCCCTTGCTGCCCTTGACGAAGACTTCCGTGACCTCTTTGGTTTTGAAGAGGAAGAAGTAGACCCGGACTGCGGCTGTCCCAAAGTCAAACCAGAAAACGAAATTTGTATTCCCTGCGGAGAATGAACGCAACTTCCCCTTACGATCAAGTCGTCAGCCGAAAGCGTAAATGGACGCCTTTGGCTGTGCAAAAGGGCAAGATAGTTGATGGGTCTGAGGACACGCTCAAGCGTGCCCTTGGGCTTCGTCATCTTGAATTGCCTGTGCGTGAGTTCCTTCAACAAGGGCTTGAACGCGAACTACCCAACACGCCTGGCTTGCGTGAAGCGTTGTTGTCCAATCAATTGGATGAAGAACGCCACGACCAGGCTTTGAACTATGTCATTGATGCCCACGGTGCAAACCAGAAGCATGAAGATGAAGCAAAGCACATCCTCAAGGCTTGGCTAGACGCACCAGAGCATCCAATTCTGAAAGCAGCTATCCTTGAGCGCAGTGTCTTCTTCGTCATCCTCCCCTTCTTCCGATTCAATGGAGACATCGGAATCCGCAGCACCGCAGCAGACATCAGCCGAGACGAGCAAACGCACGTCGCCATACACTCGATGGTCTGCTCCGAGTTGGGCCTCAAGTCCACACCAAGCCTCAATCGCCTACGCAGAGCGACTGTTGGATGGGTAATGGATTCTCTTGGTTCTTCTGAGAATAAGTACCTGGATAAGGACTTCTGGATGAATCAATCTGACTCGCTCTATGAGCGGGGCAAAGCACCAGGCCTCAAGGATACCCAGCGAAGCAGAATGCCCGCGTTCTTTGAGGCTTCTAACGTTGACCTTCCACAATATGGATGATGATACCTTGCCCCTGACCATGGTTGTTGGGGGCAAAGTTGATCTTCTTCGACTCATTGCTGAGCTTGAAGAACAATACCCAGACCGCTTTCCAGAACACACTATCTCCGAGCGTGAGCTAGCTTATCGCGCCGGAGCTATTGCTGTAATTAAGTACTTAAAAAGTAAAACAAAAAGAGATTAGCTATGTGTCTAGCTCCTAGTATGCCGGCTCCGCCGCCGCCTCCCCCGCCGCCGCAGATGCCCGAACTTCCGCCCCCGCCTCCGCCGCCTCCAGCGCCCCCTGTGGGCGTGCAAAAACAACCCGCTAAGGTATCTACCATTGGTGCTACTGTTCGCGGTAAGACGGGCCGTCAACCCAGCGGTGCGGCTGCCCTCAGAATGCCTACCTCCCAACGAATGACTGGTCAAGTTACTGGTCTTAACATTCCCCAAACCCCTAAGGCTTAATAAATGGAAACCTCGTCTGCCGCTTCTCGGTATGCCCGACTCTCTAGCGACAGAACGATCTTTCTCGATACTGCCAGGGAATGTGCGCGGCTAAGTCTTCCTTACCTCCTTACTCCTACGGGTGTGGTAAATGGACAAAAGCTGCCTACTCCTTGGCAATCAATCGGTGCCAAAGGCGCGAACGTCATGGCCTCGAAGCTTATGCTTAGTCTGTTCCCAGTAACAGCTACGTTCTTTAAGCTTCAGATCAACGACGGTAAACTCGCCTCGGACCCCAGCTTAGATGTAAAGATCAAATCTGAGATCGACTTGAGCCTCTCCAAAATGGAGCGGGTCATCATGCAACACATTGCCGAATCACAGGACCGAGTGGTCCTACACCAGGCAATGAAACATCTAATTGTAACCGGGAATGTCCTGGTCTACATGGGTTCGAGTGGTGTCAAGTTGTATCCTCTTGACCGTTTTGTGGTCGTCCGTGATGGAGAGGGTCAACCCACTGAGATCGTTACTGTTGAATCAATCAACCGTCAATTTTTACCTGAAAAATTTCAAAAGCCAAAACGCTCCATCAATCCAGTAGATGACAATACTGCTACTCCTTCTGTTGACGTAACTGTCGGTGAAGATGAAGCCGCTGTATATACATGGGCTAAACTTCAAGATGGACAATGGCGTTGGCGTCAAGAAGTTGATGGAGAAATCATAGAAGATAGCTACGGCAAAGCTCCAAAGACCCAGACCCCCTGGCTGCCCCTTCGCTTTAACATCGTTGATGGAGAAGACTATGGACGGGGACGCATTGAAGAATACCTCGGTGATCTTAAGTCGCTTGAGGGACTCATGCAAGCTATGGTTGAGGGCTCCGCTGCTGCTGCTAAGGTGGTCTTTCTGGTATCTCCTTCTGCTACCGTTAAGCCTGCTACTTTGGCAAAGGCCGGGAATGGAGCAATTATCCAAGGCCGTCAAGAAGATGTGTCCGTGGTACAAGTAGCCAAGCAGGCTGACTTTGCTACCGCATATCAAATGATTACTCAGCTTACTCAAAGGCTGAGTGAAGCGTTTCTTATTCTTACGGTACGTCAATCAGAACGTACCACCGCAGAAGAGATTCGCGCTACCCAACAAGAACTTAACGAACAGTTGGGTGGTATCTATGGGAACCTGACTACCGAACTGTTGCAGCCTTATCTTCAGCGTAAGCTGTTTGTGTTGCAACGTTCTAAGATCCTTCCCAAGCTTCCTAAGGGTGTTGTATTCCCCACTGTCATTGCTGGCATCGAAGGTGTCGGTCGTGGGCAAGATAGGGAATCACTAATGATGTTCCTTCAAACCGTGTCACAGGCTCTTGGTCCTGAGGCTATGGTTAAGTTCGTCGATCCAGAAGAAGCAATTAAACGTCTTGCTGCTGCTCAAGGTATTGATACGATTAAGCTGGTTAAGACCGCTGATCAACGTCAACAAGAGGAACAGCAAATGCGTCAACAAATGGCACAAGGCACTTTGTTGGGTCAAGCCGGTCAGCTTGCAAAAGCACCGATGATGGATCCCGACAAGAACCCTGGTGTCATGGAAGCTATGCAAAACACTGTCAATGGAATCGCTCAATCAACCCAACCCCCAGCCCCAGCCGGCTGAACTTCCCGAAGCTAAACCTACTCCCCTTTCTCCTAAAAAGAAAGCAGCAGGTAAGGCAACAGTCAAGACTAATAAAGTCACCCCCCAACCCAAGAAAAAGGTTATCACTCCTGGTCTTGGTAAGGTCACCCTTGTTTCTCACTAAACCATCCACCACCTATGGCTGAAATCACTTTCGAAGGAACAGACCCCGCAGTAACCGAAGCTCGACAGGCTGAGGAAGCGAGGCTAACTGAGCTTGGTGATAAGCTGATTGCCGAAGAAGAAAGTCGCAATCTTGCAAAGTATGAACAAGCTCAAAGAGACGCAGAAGCAGAACTGCGTTATGCCGGTAAATTCAAATCCGCTGAGGACTTGGAAAAGGCATACAAAGAATTGGAAAAGAAACTTGGACAGAAAGAAGAGACAAGTTCTGAGGACAACGACCAGGAATCTACTGAAGATGTACCTGCCGAAGAACCAGAAGAAGTTGTCTCCGAAACTGCCAAGTTTATCCAAGAAGCTTCCGAAGAGTATTTCAGTAACTCCAACCAACTAAAACCAGAGACAGTCCAAAAGCTCAAGGAGATGCCGTCTGAGCAACTCATTGATGCTTATCTGGAACTTCAAAAGAATGCTACCATTCAAACCCAACAACTATCAGATACGGATGCGGATGCTATCCTCAATTCTGTTGGTGGTGAATCTGCTTACAATGAAACCCTTGCTTGGGCAGCAGATAATCTAAAACCAGAAGAGGTTGCTGCGTTTGATAACGTAGTTAATAGCGGAAACAAAGACGCTATCTTCTTTGCTGTTCAAGCCCTTAACCAACGGTACAAAGATGCTGTTGGTTTTGAAGGCAAGCGTGTTTCTGGTAAATCAGTTAAAGCACAATCTGCCAAGGCCTTCCGTAGTCAAGCGGAACTAGCTCGTGCCATTGGTGATCCTCGTTACCGGAATGATCCAGCTTATCGCTTGGACATTCAAGAACGACTGGCTGCAAGCGGCGATCTGCTCTAGTGGATCGTGGGGACTGCAATGTCCCCCATGCCTATTGAGGATGGGATAACCTCGTTAAAAACCCAGTCATGACTGGAGTATTGGCCCGCTGCGGTGGATACCCAATACAAAGGACAAACCCCACAACTAAATAATTTTTCCCGGGACACTCTTTAATCTATAAACTCTTCAACTTCTTAGACAAGTGACTGCAACTGTAACTCAGCTCGGTGCCATTAATGGTGGTGCCGATACTCAGGCTCTTTACCTGAAACTATTTACCGGTGAGGTCTATGAGGCCTTCCGTAATGCTACGATTGCTAAGGGTCTGGTGATGAACCGCACCCTGCGTAACGGCAAGGAAGCACAATTCATTCACACCGGTCGTGTGTCGGCTGGGTATCATACCCCCGGCAACGCTATCCTTGGTAGCGGCGATCCGAACGTGGCAGAGACCACGATCGCAATGGACGACCTGCTGGTCGCTTCCGCCTTCGTTGATAACCTTGACGAAGTTCTGGCACAGTATGACATCCGTGGCCCCATCGCCCGTCAAATCGGCCAGAGCCTCGCAGAATTTTATGACCGCCGCATCTTCCGCGTGCTGGATCAAGCCGCTGAAGCTTCTGCCCCTGTGACCGGCGAGCCTGGTGGTTTCGAAGTCAACCTTGGCGTTGGCAACGAGTACAACGCTCAAGCCCTGGTTGATGGCTTCTTCGAAGCTGCTGCCCGTCTGGACGAAGTCGCAGCGCCCCAGGACGGACGCGTCGCGGTGCTCAGCCCTCGTCAGTATTATGCTCTGATCAGCCAAGTTGATACCAACATCCTGAACCGTGACTTTGGCGCCTCTGGTGGCAGCCTGAACAGCGGTGAGGGTCTGTATGAAATCGCTGGCATTAAGATCTACAAGTCCAACAACATCCCCTTCCTGACCCGTTACGGCTCTGCTACCGGCGACCTGATCGACGCAGCTGCTGTGACCGGTGAGAACAATGACTACGGTATCCGTACCGACTTCACCAACTCCTGTGGTCTGATCTTCCACCGTGACGCTGCTGGTGTCGTTGAGGCTATTGGCCCCAGCGTGCAAACCACCGGTGCCGACACCAAGGTGATCTACCAAGGTGACGTGATCGTTGGCCGTCTGGCTTATGGTGCTGGCTCTGTCCGCCCTGCCGTGGCTGGCGCTTTCCGTAACGTGGCCTGATACGCTTACGTTAGTGTTTTGTGGGGGTCCTTTGTGGCCCCCTTTTTTCTTGCCCGATAATAATGACTACCCAACTACAAGCTATCAACCAGATGCTGAGTGGCATCGGGCAAGCCCCGGTGGTGAGCCTAGATGTCGCTAACCCCGAAATCTCTATTGCCCTTGATATTCTGGAGCAAGTAGATAGAGAAGTACAAGGAGAAGGTTGGCACTTTAATACCGAAGTTGCTTATCCTTTTGTTGCTGATACTTCTGGTAACATTAGTGTTGCATCTAATGTCCTTCAGATTTCGGATAACAAGTTTGCTAACAATCAGAAATACCAGACCGTATTGCGTGATGGCAAGCTCTATGATAAAATCAACCACACCTATACGTTTACTGCCGGGTCCACTGTAAAATGTGATGTTGTCTGGAAATTTGACTTTGAGGATCTTCCTCAGGTTTTTAAAGACTACATTACTCAACGTGCTACCCGTGTCTTTGCTGGACGGGTTTTGGGTTCCCAAGAAATGGTAACCTTTAATGCTCAAGACGAAGCCCTGCTGCGTGCCAACTGCCTTGCTTATGACACCAGCAGTTCCGATGTGAATATCTTTGGCCAAGAGACTGGACAAAACCTTTACATCAGCTATACTCCATTCCGTGCTATTGCTCGATAAACCATGCCTGCTATCTCACAAAAACTAAGAGGATTGATTGGTGGGGTATCGCAGCAACCGGATTCTCTTAAACTTGATGGTCAGTTTAGAGAATGTGATAACTTCTATCCTGACCCAACCTTTGGTCTTATTAAACGACCAGGGACTCAATTTATTCAAAAACTAGCAAACGTATCCGCAGGTGATAGCAGCTGGTTTTTTATTTGTAAAGGTCTAAACGAAAAGCTTCTTCTTCAGATTACAAAAGCTGGTGTTGTAAAGCTTTGGGATGCTCAGAGTGGTGTGCCGTATACTGTCAATACTCCCTCAGCATCTGCTACAACCTACGCTACCCACGAAAAATTTGATGACCTAAAGGTTCTTCAAATTAACGATTTTATTTTTATTCTTAATCGTACTATCTTGGTAACAGATGACGGACTTACTGCTCCGTCAATCACACCATATGCTTACATCAGTATTGATACGATTGTTCACGATACTGAGTATGTGGTTGTTCTTGATGGTACGTCATATACCTATTCGTCTCACTCAGCCCCTTCCAGTGGCTTCTCCATTCAAGATGTTATCAATGGTTTAATCAGTGCAATCCCTAGTGCTACTTATACCGCTACTGGTGTAGGCAGCAATATCCATATTGAAAGGGTGGATGGTGCTGACTTTAGTGTGGAAGCAAGAGGCGGAACAGCTGGCACGGCAATTAAAGCCTACAAGGGTTCTGTGTCTGGTGTTGAAGCACTGCCTTCTACATTTCTTAATAATAAAATTATTGAGGTAGCTGGATCTGACATCAATGGAAAAGATGACTATTTCCTTAAATTCCAAACCAGCGATGGAGGATCAGCTGGTGCTGGTATCTGGATTGAAACGATTGCTCCGGGCGCAGAGTTAGGCGTAGATGCTACTACCATGCCTCATGCGCTTATTCGTGAAGCAGACGGTACTTATACGTTCCGTGAGCTTAGTGAGTCGGCTGCTAGTTCTTATGTTACCTCTACGTCGGTCAATGGTATTCCTACGGATGTCAGTGTTACCAGCAATGGAGCTGCTCGTTGGAATGTGGGTCAAACCTTTTCTTGTTATGGAGGCACAGGACAACACCTACGTCTTCGAGTAACAAGTACAAATGCTAGTCGGCAAATTACAGGTGTAGCTATTGAACGTGCTGGTCAAGATTATACCGCAGCAGATGTGGTTAATAACTTAGAGGGTGATACGTTTACCATCAACACAGTAGCAACACAGACCTTACCCGGTACGACGTGGGCAACTCAGTATTGGCAGCAGCGACAGGTTGGTGATGAGAATAGCAATCTAAGTCCAAGCTTTATTGATTCTTATATTACTGGTATTTCATTCTTTAAGAATCGACTGGTATTGATGAGCAATGAAAACATCATTTGTTCAGTTGCTGGTGAGTTCTTAAACTTCTATGCTGGTACTGTTATTACTGCTATTGATAGTGATCCTATTGACCTATCCGCAGGTGCCGTAACTCGTATTGAATTTAGAGACGGCATTCAAGAATCAACGGGTCTTATTCTATTTGCTGATAACTCACAGTATATTCTTCAGACCAGAACCGAAGCATTTTCTCCAGCTACGGCAGAACTTAACCTGATTACTAGCTATAGTCATAGCATTGACATTCCTCCTGTTGACCTTGGTGGTTCGGTTGTTGTTCTTGAAGAAAACAATACATCCGTAGCTGTTAACCAACTTAACATTAAAGCTAGCACTGTTACAGCTCCAAACAAGATTGAGCTGAGCAAAATTATCCCATCGTATATCCCTAACGAAGTACACACAACTCTTAACAGTCTTAGTGTGTCGCTTATGGGAATCCTTACAGATCGAGAACCAAGAAGTATTTATCTCTTTAGGTATTACACTCAAGAAAACGAACGCTTGTTGGCGTCTTGGTTTAGGTGGACATTCCCAGCGGATGTCTTGATGTGTGAGTTCCACGAGGATGAGATTTTTATCATTCTTAACACAGACGATGGTCCAGTCATCTGCCACTCAGAGCTAATGACAGAGACTCCAGGTGGTGCTATCTTGTTTGAAGATAAATACATTGACCTGAGGTTAGATTTGTTTGATTATTATCCAAGCAAGTCTTATGTGGCTGCTGATAAACAAACAAAGATCTTCCTAAAAGAAGGAGCCCGCATCAGCGACGGCACTGTGTCTTTGGTTAAGATCAGCACTAATGATTCTGGTTATGCCACCTATCCTACGGTAACTTATGACGCTGCGGCTCCTGCTGGACAGAAGTATTATGTTACTGTTGACGGTGATCAAACCGCAGAGGAGTATGCTATCGGGTATCAAATCACATCCGAAGCTCGCTTCCCTGGATTTTATATCAAACGAGAAAACATAGCGGACGAAACTAACATCCCAGTAGTTCACCGCGTTCGTTTGTTTAGTTATGAATCTGGTCCATTTGAGATAGAACTTAATGTCCCAGGTCGTAATCAATTTACCTTAACTCTTCCACAAATCACAGCAAACCTTAGTGCTGCCAACCAAGTTCCTATGATTAGGACCGCTGACAACATCATCCCAATCATGACCAAAGGAACTGACATTGATCTTAAAATTATTTGTAATGCCCCTTTCCCTCTTGCGCTTGTATCGCTAGAATGGGAAGGCACTTACAATAACAAAGGAATCAAACGCATATGATCCACGAAATCCGCCCAGCTACAATTGAAGATACTATCTATTTGGCTGAACACCTTCAGGCGGATGACCTTAACGAAATCCTCGGGTGGGGCCACAATCCTTATCAGGTTCTACCCGAGTCCTTTTCACAGCTAGAAGACCCTATTACATTTCTTGTAAAGGGTAAGCTGTGTGGGATGGCGGGGGTATCCAGAACAGATGCCAACTGTGGTGCGATTTGGATGTTGACCACAGATCATGTCCGCCCTTATCCAAAACTCTTTTTTAAGGAGGCTAAGAAATGGGTCGATCAACAGTCCTCCTATGCTGTGCTTCATAACATAGCTGATCCACGAAACCGAATGCACATGAAGCTTCTCCATATGCTTGGATTTAAGAAGCTTGGTTACGCAACGGTTGGACCACAAAAACTAACGTATGTAGAATTTGCTAAATTGACAAATGTGTGATCCAGTATCTATTGGTCTCGGTGTAGTTACTGCTGGTCTTGGTACGCTTCAGTCTATTGCTGGTTATCAGCAACAGCAAGCACAGTATGCCTATCAACAACAAGCTCAGCAGTATCAGTATCAGGTTGAACAGGCTAACGCAACTGCCCGTTACAACCAAGAGATGGCAGCTTATCATGCCTCTCAAGAAGCCTACAATTCACAGATCGAAGCTAACGCAGCTGCGGCTAACCGAGCTTACCAGTATGAACAGCTTCAACTAAAGGGTGAATATGATAGAGCCTCTCAACAAGCACAGCAGTTAATGATCGACAAGATCAAGAAACAGGGACAAGTTCTTGCTGTGGGTCGTACTGGTAAATCAGTTGAGGTTCTGGCGTCCGACGCAGAGCGTGACTATGGACGTGACCTTGCTGCCCTTGGAACTAACCTTGGCTATGCTCGTGATGCCTATAGCTTGCAAGCCGAACAAATCTATTTGGATGCTAAGTCTGCTAACGCTATGGCAGCCTCTAGGCGCATGATTGAACCGATCAAGGGGTTTGTAGCCCAGCCTTATTCTGGACCCGCTCCAAGCGCTGCTGGGATGGTCTTAGGCATTGGTCAGTCTATCCTCGGTGGTGTGACTACTGGTATGAGTCTTGCTGCTCCGGCAGCGGGTGCTGGTAATGCGGCAGGCTCTGGTGTAACTCTTCCTTCTTCTACAAATGTCAGCTTTGCTGATGCAATGAAAATGCCTAAATTAGCTGGGTAACAAATGGCAGTACAACTAACCGGATACCAAGGCCCTCGCGGCTTTAAAGCTGAACAGGTTTACGATAAATCTGGTCAGATGATGCAGCAGGCAAAGCAGGACGCCCAGTACCGGCAGGATGCTTTTGCCAGCTATAAAGAAGGTGTTCAGCGTCTCGGTGCTGACATCGCAAAGAATCAAGAAAATGACCTTAGGGCACTGTCTCAGTTTAGTGACACCCTGAGTGAGTTCCTTGTCGATTATCAAAAGAAACAAAACGACAAAGAATACAAACTTGGTCTTGCTGAGGTGATGAATGGGAATGCTTCGTTCCCTGAGCAAGTTTTTCAAAAGCACAACGCAGAAGTAAGCACGCTGGAAGCAGCTGCTACGGCTGATGGTGAGGTTGCCAATAGTATTGAAAACGAAGAATTGGCCACAACCTTTCGTCAAGAAAGCAAAGCAATTCGTGGTTGGCGTGCCTACGGACGTGCTGTGGGTACGGCTAAAAAAGCAGCTCTGGACACTCAGGGTTTTCTGATGGGTTTCATGGAGCGCACTGAAAAGATCGTTCCTACTCCAGACGGTTTGAAGTCGCCTGCTGAAATTCGTACTTCTGGTACTCCTGCTGAGATTGACGCTGCTTTGGCGATTGGTCAGCAAGAGATGTTCCAGAAAAAAGGTTTGCATAGCATTAACCCTGTCATTTTGGCTGAGGAGTTTGCTCCTACATTCCAGGCTGCTAAGTCTCAAATCAAGACAAACGCCATTGCTGAGGTTGCAAAGAACAACCGTGATGGTGCTGTCTTAGACATCAGCAATCAACTCAAGGTAGATGTTAACAAAGACAATGTAACTGCTGAAGATTTGTCTTTGTCCTATCAGACCAACTTTAATCGTCTGATTTCTGAAGGTGGTCTTGGACGCGGAACTGCTGCCAAGGTAGCTCTGGCTGCCCAGCTGGAAGCTATTAAAGCTCTGCCTCCTGATGAAGGTCTTAGGGTTTTGGATGAACTGGCTAAGGTTCCTAAATCCGTTAAAGACCCTCAGATGGGTACGCTTGGTAGTCTTCACATTACTGAGTTCCAAGAAACCAGGGCAGCTATTCTAAACAAGGAAGATCAGATCGAAGCCCAGAACCTGCGTGAAGATAACGCAGAGGTGGCTAAAATTATTGCCTTGCGTGACCGTGCGCGAAGGGAAGAAAAGGATCCAGTCAGACTTGCAGAGATTGAGCAACAGACACGACTGGCACTTCAGCCATACGTTGATCGTCTTAACATTAACGCAATGCAAGCTCAGGGTGATTACATTCTTCCCGAGCAAGAAGTTGCATTTAACCGAGCAAGGGAAGATGCCTTAGCAGGCAAGATGACCCTGGATGAAATCAATGCTCTGCCTATTTCTGAAGACCGTAAAAAGGAGCTTCGGAACATGGCGAGTGATCGCAACCGTACTCAGTTTGAATCAACTTACGGCAGCCAAATCAAACAGTCAACCAAAGCTGCTATTGAAGCTCAAGGTGGTGAAGTTATTACCTTTGACGATTATGGCAAACCTAACAAATCTCCTGAGGCTTACAACGCCTATACGCAAGCTGTTGAAGACAAGCTGTTTACCTGGCATGAAGATTATGTCCAGAAAAATGGCCAAGTGCCAAGCATGGATGAACTTGGAAGGGAACTGGAAAAGATTTCAAAAGAAACCTATGTCCAGTACTATGATGTAGAAACCAAAAAGCCAAAACCGCTTGCTAATGCTGTCATAACCCAGCAAAACGCTCAAGACGATACTGTCTACGACGCCAGCAACCTAAGACCTGAGCAACTAAACATTAAGTACTCACATCCTAATGTGGCTATTTTGTTGTCCAAAAACGAAACTCAGGCTAACCTGGAAAGGTTCCGTGATGGTCAGCAGCTGACTGGACGCGTGAGGGACAGCCGCGTTACTCGTGGGATGGACACCAAGGCGTTCCTTAAAACCCAAGCACTTCATCATGGTATTGACCCTACCCCTTATTTTAGCGGCGAGCGTGATCGCGCTGAATCCGAGTCCGCAGCTGCCGCCCCCTTGGCAACGTCTCGGTACTACAACTCCGAAGACACTTTACAGCAGCTCCGCCAAGCAGAGCGAATTGCACAAGGCAAGCAACGTCAAGCCCACTACCAACGTCAGTCGGAGCTTGCCGGTAAAAAAGTAGAAACGCCAGCAGATGGAATGACGGCTATGCCGGACACTGACATCCTCCAGCTGGCTTTGAATCAAGGTTTGTCAGAACAACAGGCAGTAATCATGACTGCTATTGCTTTGGCTGAATCTGCTGGTAAACCCGGCAACCACAACTTTAATGAATCAACCGGTGACGAGTCCTATGGTCTTTGGCAGATTAACATGCTAGGGGCACTTGGTCCTGATCGTCGCCGTGCTTTGGGTCTTACAGATAACATGCAACTGGCTGACCCTGAAACCAACGCTAGAGGCATGGCATACGTCCTTAAGAGCGGCTATAATGCTTGGACGGTGTATCGCACTGGCGCTTATCGGCAGTATCTTCCTGCCGCTTACAGAGCCCTTAGAACTCTGAAAACTCAACAGTAAGGACTGGTGCGCTGGTCCTTTCTTTTTTTTTATTCCCTCTTTTGCCTGCGGGCCTTTTCCTAAATGCCTAGAGCTGTTTATGATCCAGAACGCGACCGGCGTTTCTACGAAGAAGAAAAACTAAAACAAGAAGCACAACAAGCAGAAGAACAACAGCAGTACGACGAGCAGACTGGCGAAGTTCAAAAAGAAGGTGAGCCTCAAACGGTCAACCCTCTTCAAGCTATTCCTGATGCCCTTCAAAATACTGTAGGTGCCGTCGCTGATCTTTTTGGTCAGGGCGATGCCTATCGTCAACGAGTTGCTGAAGCTCGTGAGATCCAAAAGGAACAAGACACTGCATTCGAAGAAGAAGCATACTCAACTCCTATTGGAACTCTTGCTTCTGAATCCGTCAGAGTTGTCGGAGATGTTGTTACTGGCACCGTAGAAGACACCCTTAACACTGCTGACCTGCTGGGTGATGTCGTCAAGAAAGGCGTCAACTCCATGCGTGGTGTGGAGACTAAGGCAACCGAAGATCCGTTTAGTGACCGCTATACCGCAGCTGCTTACAGCTTTGGTATGCGTGGTCCCCGGACTGAGGTTGGTCAGTTTGCTTCTAAGATTCTAAAGACTGCCGTGATCATGCGGCAATTTATGGTCCGTGCGCCTAAGGCTCTTATTGGTCTGGGTACTAAAGGCAAGGGACTAAAAGGCGCTGTGGCGTCGGGTCTGGTGCCTGGTGCTGTGGCTGACTTTATTACGACCACACCTGAGGATGGAAACTTCTCGGCAATGGTCAACAACTTCATTCCCGAAGATAGTCCTCTTCACGATTCTTTTGTCTTTGCTTTACGGAGCGAAGAAAACGACGACCCCTTTACGGCAAAGCTTAAGAGTGCCATTGAAGGAGGTGCCATTGGCGCTGCTGCTGACTCACTGTTGTGGCTCATGTGGGGTCGCAAGGCTGGGCAAGCAGTGATTAATGCTGGTGGTACAAAAGAAGAAGCCCTAAAGAAGGGCGTCAAAGCAGCCAAAGAAAAAATGGCTGAGGTGGATTCGTACAACACCAAAGCTATCGCCAAGGAAGGCGAGCTGTTCGACGAGAACAACGCTGATCAACTGATGCAGCTGTTGGAGCAAGAACGCAGCCTGACCGAACGCATCGAAGCATTGCGTGCGTCTGGCATCTCTGACGTTGATCCAAAGCTGGCTGCTTTACGCGAAACCCTTGAGGATGTGCGGAAGCATACGGCAGAGATTGACGAAAAGATTGCCAATGGTTACAACCCTGATGATGTTCGGGGTATTCCTCAACAGGATAACGCTGCCTTTAACAAACCAGCCGATCCAAACCTGACTATTAAGCAGCAGATCCTGCGTGACACTCCGCCTACCCAAGGCACTAAGCAGGTAACCTCTGATCCGTTTGCTCGTCCCGACATCACTCCCATTGAGCGTGGTGGTTCTTACCACATGATGACGGACGCTCAGTATGACCGCATGAGGTATAAGCCTGAGGTTGAAGAACTGATTCGTAAGTATTCGGGTCGGGTTGAACTTCAGAAGATGGCAGCCCAGCTCAAGCGTCCTGCTGCTGAGATTATCCAGAACGCAGCAATGATTCTGGATGACTTCCGCAATGCCTTAAATTCTGACATTCCAGAAAAGACGCTCATCAGCATGATGGACGAAGCTGGAATGCTTAAGGCCAAGACCACACTTGATGCCAAGCTTCTGTCGAAGGAAGGCATTCTGGTCACTAAGGCGTTGATCGGTGACACTGCTGAGCAAATCCATTCGCTTGCTGTCAACGCTGCTTCTAGCCGCGCACAGGGCGTTCCTGTGGGCAACCAGATTGATCGTTTGGTTGATCGTCTTTCTACTCTTTTGGAGTTCCATAAGACCACAGCCTACGATGCCGGCTCAACCCTCCAGACATTTAAGCGTGTCATTGGCATGGGTGCCGGTGATGCAGCTGATGATAATCTGGTTCTGAGTATTAAGGAAGTCCGTGATTGGTCTACTAAGCTCAAAGCAGCTATCCGTCGTGGTGACCCAGCCGCTGACGAAGAAGTGATGAGGCTTGTGAATACTATGGTTCTTGCTGGTGGTGACCCCAGTAAGCAAGTTAAGTTCTTGAATGCTGCTATTACTCTTGGTTTCAAGAATGCAACCAGTGCCATGTACCAGTCACTTCTGTCTGGTCCTATTACTCACCTTAGAAACCTTCTGGGTAACACCTACTCAACGTTTGAGCGTCCGTTCTCTGCGTACATTCGTGGTGTCATTAAGGGCGACTCAGACGTTCAAGCATCTGCAATTGCCGGTCTTCACGGCATGGTTCAAGGTTTAGGGGATTCATTCCGTATTCTTAAGCAAACCTACAAAACTGGTGTTTCGGTTAACTTTAATACCAAGTTTGCTATTGATGACTTTGAAGCTCAAGCCATGATCAAGCAGCTCAAAATGGCTGCAAGTACTCCTGGTGAACAGTTTGGTGCTGCGTTTGTAGAGAATAGCTATCGTTTCGTACATAACCCTTGGATCAGCTGGCCTAACCGTGCCTTGATGGCAAGTGACGATTTCTTTAAGAATTTGTCTGCTCGTTATCGTTTGTATTCCAAAGCAAAATACGAATCTATCCGTCATGCGGCTCCTGGGGAAGATCCCAAAGCAATGATGGATTTATACCTTAAGAAGTTCTCACAGGGCATTGATCCAGCTACTGGACGTATCCTTGACAAAGATCTTCTTGACTACGCAGAACGAGCTACGTTCCAGCAAGACCCTGGCGCTATTGTAAACGCACTGGGTAACTTTGTTGATTCTTTGCCTCTTGGTACTGGTCGTTTGTTCCTTCCCTTTGTCCGTACCCCAGGTAACCTGGCTGGTTATGGATTTGAACACATACCAGGAATCAACCACGCCATTCGTAACTTTGATGCTACTTACAAAGCAGCAAAAGAAAGCGGCGACAAGATCCTAATGGCTGAGCTTGAGGGACGTTCCGCAACGGGCATGATGGTGATGACTACCTTGCTCACTACTGCTCTGTTCACCGACGTGACCGGCAACTATCCGCCTGACGCAGCTGAACGTAAGGCTTGGCAAGCAGAGGGTCGTCCTCCTATGTCAATCAAGGTGGGTAACAAGTGGGTGTCTTATCAATCCATTGAACCTATCAACTCGCTCATGGCAATCACTGCTGATGCAGTTCGCTTGGCAAAAATGGGTGGCGCAGAGGCAGCTTCTCGTATTGTGGGACAAGCTTGGTATTCTATTGTTGTAAGTTACACCGAAAAGAGCTTCCTGGCTGGTCTGTCTGAGATTGGTGAAATCCTTACCCCTCAGAACCTCAACGACCCCAGCGGTCTCCGTATGGCTCTGAATGCCCTTAATAACTATACTCCGTACTCTGGCGTACGTCGAGCACTTGCTAACGCCATGAATCCTTATCTGAAGGAGACCCGAGGTGAATTGGATCGTATGTTGGTCCAAGCAGCCCCTGGTTACGGAAATGATCTGCCTTCTGTTACCTCTTGGATTACTGGCAAACCCCTGAACTCTATCGGTGGTGGTCTATTTAATGCGGTTTCTCCTATCCGCATCCAAGATGTAAACGATAATTACGTTGCCCAGCAGCTGTCTGAGCTTGGTATTCCTGCTAATACCATTGTTAAGACTGGCCGTTATGGTGTTAGCCTTGAGCCTCAGCACCGCGAATCACTTGCCAAGATTTTGGCAAAGAGTGGTTTGTCTAAGCGCTTAGAAACTATTATGCGTAGTGATGAGTGGCAGGCTATGGCTAAGGCATACCGGGGACGCCCTGTTAATACCGAAACTTTCCTCAACGAAAATGAGGTTAACCCTCCTCATATTGCTATGTTGAAGAAAGAAATTAACAAATACAAGAAAACCGCGCTTCAAAAGTTGGAAAAGCTAGACCAATCTTACTTGTTGCTTGTTGCCGAAGAAAAGTATCGGAGGCAAAGGGCAGCACAAGGTGACTTTAGTAAAGCTGACATTGACACCATTCGCCGGTACGCCGGATTAGATTAACCATTTTTTTGTGGCACCTTAAATGGCAACTACTGAAAAACTACATACTGGAGACGACAGCTCTACGCTGTTTAATTTTACATTTGAATATCTAAACGAGTCAGACATTAAGGTAAGTCTTGATGGTGTTGACCAGATTACAACTGAATACTCTGTAGAAAATGCCACTAACATTCGTTTTGTTACTGCCCCAGGAAATGGAGTAGCAATTAGAATTTATCGTCAAACTGCTCAAGATGCACCACCAGCTACATTCTTTGCTGGTTCTGCTATTCGTGCATCTGATCTTAATGAAAACTTTTTGCAGCAACTGTATATTGCTCAAGAAACGGCCAACATTACCGTTGCTGCTTCAACAGGTAATCTTGCAGAAGATTCAATTACTGGATTTGAATTAGCTAATAATGCTGTTAGCACTAATAACATTGTTAATAGTGCTGTTACATCAGCTCAGATTGCTGACGGCACTATTGTTAATGCTGACGTTAATGCTAGTGCTGCTATTGCTGGAACTAAAGTTTCTCCAAGTTTTGGTAGTCAAAACATAGTGACTACTGGTGACGTATCTGCAGATAATATTACTGCCACTGGTAATGTTACTGCCACTGGAGATATATCTGGAGATAACATTACTACCACTGGAGATATATCTGGAGATAACATTACTGTCACAGGTAATGCAACTGTTACAAACAACCTGACTGTCAACGGTACAGGTAATCAGTCAATTGCTGGAACACTTAAATTTGACTCTGGCTACGGTAGTGTTGCTACAGCTTATGGTTGTCGGGCGTGGGTTAATTTTGATGGTATTACTAACAACAATCTTACTGGCACCTATTCTCAAGTTGCAACCGATGTAACCGTTACTGTTGTAGCTCACGGTTTGATAGTGGGCGACACAATTTATGTAGACATAACCAGTGGTACTGGTGTGGATGGTACTTACACTGTTGCAACCGTAACTGATGCTGATACTTTCACATATACTGCTGGCACGTCTAAATTGACTAGCGGAAACATTACGCTAAGAAGGAACACGATTAGAGGCAGTGGCAATATAAGCAGCATTGCAGACCTTGGCACCGGTTCTTTTAGAGTAAACTTTATAACGGCAATGCCTGATGTAAACTATGCTTGCCTCGTTAATGCTTCTAGTTTAACTGATGCAGTTACTATTGTTCCAGGTTCAGCAGTTGACCGATCTACTTCTGGTGTCAGAGTTGACGTGGAAACCACGGCAGCAGCACAATACAATGCGGCGCAAATTGATCTTTCCGTTTTCCGCTAATTGCCATGAACAAAATCATCTACCAAACTGAATCTGGCGGAGTAGCGGTGATCATCCCTACCGAATCCGTCGAACTGGCACTGAAGGATGTGCCTGAAGGTGTCGCCTACGAAATCGTCTCCGAGGCTGACATTCCCTCTGACCGTTACTTCCGCAATGCGTGGGTAATGGGCGATTGTTGTATTGATCACGACATTGATAAATGCAAACAAATCGGTCACGACAAGCGACGTGCTGCCCGTGCTGAAGAGTTCAAGCCTCATGATGAGGTGATTATGAAGCAGATTCCTGGTGCTGACGCTGATGCGGCTGAAGCGGCACGAGCTGCTATCCGTACCAAGTACGAACAGGTTCAA
>Ga0208645_1001140_pt1 | contig 24329 bp, 40 predicted proteins | sample VirMetDEL_Sep_01_FD_184519 | JGI IMG/M metagenome (GOLD analysis project Ga0208645, IMG submission 184519) | Aqueous microbial communities from the Delaware River and Bay under freshwater to marine salinity gradient to study organic matter... | ecosystem: Environmental > Aquatic > Marine >... | reverse complement strand
TTCCGTTGGGCAACCATATCGGGGAAATGTCTTTATTGCCCTGATTGTGGGGCCATGCGGTCAGAGACTCACTCGCAATGTCATAGATGTAAATGCGGGCGTCCGTGTTCGAGCCATTGAGCTGCTGGGGCGGGTAGTTGCGGTTCTCGGGCCACGGTGGTTTCAGTCCGTCGGCTGAGTAGACAGAGAAGGCAATCTTTGTTCCGTCCAGCGATGGCATTGGGTCAAGCGGCACACAGGGGCGCACTTTATCCATGCAGTCGTAAATGATCTTCTCGGTGCCGTCCGTATCACGCAAGATTAGCTGTCCCGGCGCGTTGAAGCCATTAAACTGGCGCCCAACCTCTGGCAGTGAGTCCATGTAATCCCAGTTGTCACCGGTGTACTCCCCGCTGCTCAGTGTGACAGTGTGCTCACCGTGAGTGCGGGGAACACGGGTATATACAATAAAAAGCTCTGGGTCTGGTTCAACAACCACGGGTGGATCTTCTGGCTTTGGATCATCCACTGGATTATCCACACCATCATCTGGCGGCGTAACACCATCACCACTGGTTTCAATCGTCGCAGATGGACGGATAACCTTATAAATGCCGTAAGGCAGATTTAGCACCTTCTCCAAAGCCTTCTCATTACTGGTCGATCCCGGCACACCTTCAATTGGTACACCATTTTCATCAGCAATAATCAGGTTGGGCCAGGTGGTTTTGACCTCGCCAAAGGCATAGCAGCCAATTACAAGCCCCAGAATCAAACCGATACAGCAATGTAAAAATATGATTTTGTAGTTCATCAATTCCTGTTTTCCAGTGCCGCCATATACCGCTCGATACCATGAGCAGATCGACTGATACCGGATTTTTTGTTTAGGTAAGTACGCTCGACTGAGGTGGAGCCCCAGGGAGGCGCGAAGCGTATCCAATCGTTTTCGTTTAAATAGGAAGTGGTGGGTATTTTCATGGCCCGGTAACGGTTTTCTGCTTTCCAGTAGAAGCTGGCAGGCTCACCAAAGACGACAACCTCGGAAACGCTTAGATTCATCCACTTGAGAATCGCAGACATCTGTACTGCCATCGCAGCGCCTAGACTGTGGCCCGTAAGAATGATTGGCTTGTTGATTTTAACCAGGCGAAGCGCGTACCGCTCACACCATGAGACCGCAGCACGGCCAAAACCCTTGTGAACCTGTGATCCGTTAGGCATTGAGTAGGGCCAGAAACGGATGTCTTTTAATACGTCTCTTGCGTTCCTGATTCCGTTCAAGCTGAAATTGCCAGCAAAGACAGATTCGCGCATTTCCGTACCACGACAAGAAATCTCTGTATAGCCGCCGCGCTGTCTAACCAGTGCGTCATTCTCAGATACCGACCAAATATCTGTTCTGCCGGAATCATAAGAATCATTACACAGCACCGCTAATTCGTAGTGTGTGGGCATGACGTTATCTCGGACTGGTTGTCTTTAACGGTTACAATGTCAACCGTGGTAACAGCAACAGTGCATCCGGTTAAGGCGATGGCGGAGACAAAAATAAAAAGTTTCAGGATTGCGCTTTTCTTTCGTCAAATTCAACGTGTATATGATCGCTCTCTATCACCACGTCATAGCAGAACCCGAGCCTGGAGGCGATGGCGCTTGCCACCTGTATGATTTCATCCTGACTAGCGAAGTAGTGTGTCCTAATGTCGATTGCTAGACCCTTGTAATGATAAGAGTCGTCCCCGTGTTTGCCGTCAGTGATTGAAGTAATAACAAGATTGTGGCCCTGTAGTGCGTAAACCTCATTAGCAACGATGGCAGCAATCATGATCTCTGGTCGCATGCCAAGCGGGTTAACCCCTTTTTTCAGCATCATATCTAATGTTATCCACTACGGTTTACCCTGTAATTAAGCAGCCCAAGGACTACACCAAACAGTAGGCCAGCAATCGAACAGGCCGCACCAATAGCACCAGCGTTTTCATCGAGCCAAGTCCATGCGCCACTAGCCGATCCAAACCCAAAGCCCGCATAGGCTAGGTGTTTAAGCGTTGCTGCGTGTTCTTGTGCTTGATCGAGTAATGCCATTTTTAGCCCATAAAAAAACCGCCAATGAAGGCGGTTGAGAGATTAGAAACCCCTCGCGGTGCGCTGATCTGACGGGTAGCTGGAGGGGTATGGCCCATCATGGGCAAAAGGCTGAACCCCCGGACAATGTATGCCGCAGGGATTCGGATATTCATCACGCAAAAGGCGAATGAAAAAAGCCCCGCTATCTGCGGGGCCCAGTATTAGATACTAATAACAGTGTGGCACATTAACGACGTACTGTCAAGATGCACAGTGATGGATGGATGTACAGCTATAACACCCCGTTGCGCTTGACCTGCGGCAAGCGAACAGGAATGTTAGTGTGCTTCTATGAATTCCTCACAATCGCAGTATTTGCAGCCACAAGGGTACATGTCTTCGTAGCTGTCAAAGTGCCGGTAATAAGTATCACCGCACTCACACACTCTATCGTCCCCGTACTTGGGGTTATATTTCCGCTCTATGATTAATTTTTCTATCTCTATGTAAGGGCTTTCCATCGGTGTTTCTCCTGTTGTCCGCACACTAACAAATAATTGCAGCCAGACCTTCGGCTACTGAATAAAAGGGTTATGTGTACGCGCTTTCCATACATCTGCGTAATTTATCCATTAGCATTTCCATATCTCGCCTTTCATATACGGCAAACAACTGCTCATTTTCAAAGAACCCGTCACGCCCAGACGAATCAAAGTCCAGCAATACGCTAGTGCCGTGATCCTCTGCTTCTTGCAACTTATCTGCAAAATCATCGCTTCCAGTACAGTCAGGCCAATACGTAACATTCTCACAGAGAAAGTCGTGCTCCCATGTCTCACCTTTGCATTGCAGTTCACCAAACACACAAGGCTCGTACTTCATAAATAAAGTGCCTTCTGGCAATTTTCTAAATTCTTCTAAATTTACTATCTTCACTCCCCCCTCCACACATAACAAAACGCTCAACTCGGATTCGCTACGCTCCGCGTTTTATCGCGGGGTTATGCCGCCCTTCTCTTTTCTCTCGCCCAATCCTCTAATGGTTGAGCTGCCTGGTCACACCAACCGTCCAATAGAAGTTTCAGATACCGCCACTGGCTCCCACAATCACGCTCAAAGTGCCCCGGTGTATACCCTGCCCTGACAGATAGCTGTGATTGGTCATACAGCGAGAGGCGACTATTATCGCCATCTGGTGGCCTTTCGTATCTTACCTCCCTCATGGCATAGACAGCCAGCTTATCAGCCGATCTCAGCCACCAATCCGGCCTAGATTCCATCGCTATCATCATGCGGATTATGGGCAACAACATAGCCTCGCACTTCGACCTTAACTCCGGTGATTCTTCCACCGTTGCCGACCAGCAGTAACTGCCCCAAACTCTCAGCGTATCACTGAGGGTATTGATCGCGGCCATCGCCCCTTTCTCGTATTTAATATCAATCCGGGTGCCGTTCGAGTCATAGTATTGGCCCTCAAACTTTTTCAATGGCGAATAGGTGACATGGTGCCAGAGTTGTGGACCTGTCTTGATGGGCATGTCGAAGGTGTCTGCCATTCTATTCCTCAAACCCCGTGTCCATTGTTGGATTCTTCGCCGCCACTTCATCAGCGTCTGGTGGCTCCATGATCTCCGCTATCGTTTCAGATACCTCAGAATCAATTTCATACAGCGCCTTCATCTGTAGGTCTGTTATGTTGGTCATCAGGATATTGAGGACGGCCTCTTTTTCTTCCTCAAACTTGTGCGCGTAAATCTTATCCAGCAGTGTCTTGATCATGGGGTTTTCTCCAATTCATACTGCGCGTGATAGAACCATTGAGCCATTGGCCTGCCTTGCCTTTGGGCGACCATTGACATAAACAGCCAGTATTCAGCAACATGGGCGCTCATATCTTCACCCCGCCTTTTGCAATCTTCACTGCCGCCAAATGCAGTCCGTTATTGAAGAACCTAAGCACCACATAACCCCGCGCAATACTTAGCACCGTAAAGAACAACACCACCGCCCAATGCTGCCCATGCGTATACTCAATACCTGTCATCGCAGCAGCAACAGGCCATCCGGCAAACGAAACAGCAAAGCCTATGATCGTGTTTAATAGTGTTTCAATCAGGGATACCAGCCTTGTCTGCCTCATATCTTCACCTTGTACCTGATTTCCTCACCACGCTCTTTATGCAACACCACACACGTCATTGATCGCTCTGCCCCGTACCCACTACCGGCATGCCAAGCATCCGGCGGGGCCAGCACATTCCACGACTCGAACATCATCCCGCCCACTTCCTCAGAATCCTTGTGGTGAATGTGGCCCGTCCATCCGAATCGGTGCTTGCACTTTCCCCACTGCTCAGACAGATTTCGTGTCACCGCTTCATACATCTGGCTGCGTTTGATCTTGTCGCCGTGGTGAACCACAACCAGGTTCTGACCGAAGTCGAACCAAACGAATTTTGCATAGTTGTCTTTAACCTCAACCCTTGGCTCTGAGTGGAAATACGCTTTGACTATTTCGTTCAGCCACATCGAGGCATCAGGATCGTGGTTCCCCCTGGCGTTAATCACAACCACCTTCTTGTGCTTGTTTAACATGCTGATAATCAGCGATCTCAACAGCAGGCCAGCGAGATTCCCAACCCGCCCCATCCGCCCATCAGTGTCTAGTTGCGCCTTGCTGGTGGGTGTCTGGCTGGTGGTATCGTTTGCGTGTAGAAAGTCGCCCACATTGATCAATACGCCGGTTTCGCTGTTGGGGGATCGGTCTATAAGATTTTGCGTAGTGGATACCAAAAGCTCTGTTGATATGTCGGTATCGTAATCATCCCCGCCAGTTTCAGGGCTCCACGCATACATGCCGAAATGATGATCCCCGATCAGGTAACAGGACATTAAATCCCGGTCTGTCGATTTCGGGGCTTTGATCGCTTTGTGTAGGCCGGACAGCTCTTGACTAAAGGCATCTGCCAGCCCCTTCTGGATTTCCTCAAGGGCAACCTTTTCAGGCTCTTGAATATGCCACTGTAACTTTACAGCCCCATCGTCACCGTATGCCGTGGAAACTCGCTTTGTGGCGAATCCTGGGGCAGCGGGGTGAACAAGATCATGGTCGGGAGAATCGCCCCTCAATGCCGCCCTGCTCTTTAGCTTGTTGATTACCGCATTCACTGCGGTTTTGTTGATCCCCAGCACCGCGCCAGCCTTCCTTTCAGAACCCTCGCGCTGGTATACCTCGGCAATCTCTCGCTGCCGTTCGGTGGTTGCGTACTCTGAAAGGTTTTTTATCGTCATACTACTCTCGCCTCATGCTCTACAATCTGAGCCTTGAAGTCAGCCGCTATTTCAGCAACCTCGGCCCGCGTGTATTTCCTTGTCAGCCTCGACGTTGCAATCATGTGATCCACAAAATCCCGACCGTAGAAGTCAATCATCCATGTGGTATAAATCTGCTTGCCGTTCCCGTGGTTCATCAGGAATCCATTACATCCTGGGCATTGTGGGTGCACGTTTTCTTCTGCCAGTTTCCACTGTGTCGATTTGCGACTGATAAAGTGCCCGCCCTGCATATCCTTCCAGTGCGACCACTTGGAACAGGTGACACACTGTACAAGCCCGTTATCGTCAGCAGCCTTTACTCTCACCAGCTTCTGCAAAAGCACAGCAGCGGCATCGACCTCTTGAGCGATAGTTTTACGCTTTTTATTCATCTTTTGGGCCAAGGAACATGTACCCCGAACTTGTCCGATAGATGCCGGTTAAGCGTTTCATACACCGGCCCGTATTCATCACTGTTGGCTTCTGCTGTCGATTGCTTGTCTGTCATCGCCACCTGTATTGGTCGCCACAAATGGTTCTTTACTGATTCCTTCGTCCAGGGAATATCTATCTCAGGCTTCAACAGGGTTCGCATATCAAGCCCACGATCATTCAATGCTTCTGCCAAAAGTTCACAGTATTTGTGCAGAGCGTTGTTCTGTGTCTCGCTCCGTTGCTTGGTGGTTGTCCATGTAATCCGCACATAGTTGGTTTTTGCATAAACCTCGCGCATGTGCTGAAACAGGTTTTCCAGTGAAGCATCGGTATTTGCCGTCCATGATTCAGCCATCAATCAACCCCTCTGCCCATCGCTCGAAAGCATTGCGTAGATCGCCGCGTCCGCTATCTCCTGCGCCTGTTTCGCAAAGGCCGGGTCTATCGCATGGGCTACCGCTACCGGCAGCATCATCATCAATCCCGGTTTCCACGCGACCAACTCCAGCACTTTCGGAATCCCGCCCTTTAGTTTCCATCGTTCGAGCCTTGCAGATCGTTTAGACATTGGCGTAGTGTCTCCATAATTCTCCGTTGCTGTGCTTCCCAACTTGGGATCGACTGGAAATTGATGCCCTTGGTTCCGGGCCAATCAGCAACTGCATTCGCAGCAATGGCCTCAATAATTTGCGCCCTTGTGACTGACGGAAGTGGGCTTACCGGGGCGGTATCCATCGGATATACCTCATTGAAGTAATACCGGCTCGGTGTTCTGGATTTTGTGCGATAGGTGCCGGGTTTTATGTGTGGCTTGTCAATTTCTGATACGAAAGACAGAAACGCCTCACAAGCCAGCTTCCCGGCCTTGCACTTGCTCCAATGTTCACAGCCATGACACGGGCCAAGGTCTGACTCATGCCACCTGAGCGGTACAGACTGAGTGCCGTCAATGTTAAAGCCCGAAGTCCTTAGTGCCTGGTTCATGATCCATACCTTATTTTTGAGACTTTGTTCGATGACTCCATGCGCTCCTGATGGAATGTTTCCACCACAACGCCGTTTTCCTGTTCAAAGAAAAATGTGCCTGCTTTACCGTGACGGTTGAGCCTGATAATTCCCTCGGTTCTGCTGTCGTCCGGGGCCTCGGTATAGGCTCCCTCCCGATACAAGCCAATCCACAAATCACAGTCCTGTTCAATCTGTCCCGTGTCTCTTGAATCACTAGGGAACGGTCTTTTGTCCGGCCTGGATTCAAGCTGCCTGTTTAACTGGGTCAGCAGGAGCACAACGCAATCCAGCTCTTTGGCAAGATTCTTGAGCGCCTTCGTGATACGCCCATAACCCAAGTCATTCCGCTCGGCAGTCTCTGCCTCCATCAGCGTCAGATAGTCCACGGCGACCAGGCCAACCCTGTGTTTCTTGTTCAGGTTTCGGGCTTCCCTGAGGACGTGGGCAAGCCGCACCCCCGGAGTGTCGTCAATGTACAAAGAGGATTCGTTAAACTTGCCAGCCGCTTTGGTAACACGGCTCCAGTCGTCCACATCATTGGCGGAACGATAGAAGATTTCAGGATTGACATTGGACTGACCGACAATCAAACGCTCATAGATTTGGACGTTCGGCATTTCAAGCGAGAAACAAGCCACGGCCTCTTTTCGCTCAAGTGCGTAGTGGGCAATAATTTTGCCCATGATGGCGGTCTTACCCATTTTCGGCCTTGCCCCAACAACCACCAGGGAGCCAGCAGGAACACGCTTCGGGTATAACATGCGATCCAGTGCTTCAATGCCCAGCGTGAAGCCCCTAACGCCTCTCTCGACTTGATCAACAACCTGCCCCAGCCAACCCTTGCCAATATCCTTAACGTGCTGCAAACCGCCTTTCTGCATGGCCCTGTCGTTGATAGCTCCCAGCATGGATTCAGCCTGACCGATACGCTGGTATATATCGCCAGCCGTTCTATCTGTGATCAGAGCAAGGGCTTGATTCAGTGACTGCACGGCTTTCCGTTCCACCGCTTGCTGCCGGACTATTTCCGCGTAATGGCAGATATTGGCAGATGATGGGCACTGGCTGGATATTTCGAGAATGTAACCCTCAAAACCATCCTGATAACGCTTGTCCCGTTTGGCCTCTTGCTCAACAGTGAAAATGTCTGCCCGATCACCACGCGCCTCAAGCCGCTGCATGGCCTCAAATGCCAGCCCAAGCATGGGATCGCAAAAACTGGATGGGCGAAGCATGGAAAATACTTTTTGGGCAGAGTCGCTAGACAAGTCCATCAACAACAACAACCCACCGATGACGTTTTGCTCTGCTGCGTTACTCATGGTCAACCACCTGTTCCAGAACCTTGTCAAAGCCAGATCGCTTGGTTAAAAACGCAAAGTCAGCAACCCAGCCACGATCATTTTTCCCTGTGAAAAAAGGAATTTCAGATGCTGCTGTAAAATAGGATTCCCAAAACTCGATGCTTTGGTGTTTGGGTGATTCCCTCCACCGCTGAACAAGTTGTTTTTCACGAACGCTGCCACGGTATCTTTCCAATAAAACTTTTTGTCCTACAGGAAAACACTTGTGGTAAGTCTCAATGATCAACTCATGGGGGATAGGAGAAGGCGAAGCCTTGGACGTATATATATTCTTATCTAGTCTAGTCTTATCTTGCATGACTGAATCATGACTAATACATGATTGGGTCATGACTGCATCATGATTTAATCTGATTTTATCAATCAAAACTCTCATTTTTGGGTTACTTGTCATGGACTTATCGATGCGTTTTGCCATCTTTAAACAAGTCACAACCCCTTGATTCATTTCAAATAATTCCAGCTTGACCATGTAGGTCATCATTTCCTGAACGCGCTCATAATGTATGCCGGTGTCATGGGCGATAATTTCAGAATCATGCTCAAGCTCGAACGTGATTTTATTTTCATCAACTCCATCGCAGATCAATTCCAGGCAATACCAATAAAGCCCGTAACCTTCCATGCCATATTTAATTCGCAGCTTTTTCAGCTTGGCATCTGCGTTCGCATTGGCATCATGCTTGTACCACTTCACAGTTTTAATCTCCTTAGAAGCGCCATGATTTTCTTCTGATATTCTTCTGGCGAAAGGTTTAATTTTTGTATTTTTTCTTTCTCGATTTCGTACACTGACCAGCTCACAATATCCCCCAGGCAATCCAGATAAGGATTGAGGCAAGAATGATTAGCGTTGTTGTGAAATGTGGCGTCATGCGAGAAAAATACAAACGATTGCAAGGCCGATGACTACGCCGTATAAAATTCGTGCTATGGATAAATCGGTGCTTCTCATGTTCGTCTCCTGTAAAAAATGCCCCCGAAGGGGCAATGCTAGGGAGCCTTGCTTCTAGGCCACTTGACCTCGAAGTATGAAAATTTTCCGCCAGGTTCTAGTGTAAAGTAAATATCCCGGCCTGCACTTAATGCCTGAGATACAGCGCCTTGTGTAACGCCCATAATAGACGCGATCTCGGCCTGCGTATGCTTTTCTTTAAATTCTTGGATGTGTATGTTTTTCATATTTCAAATATTAGAGAGTCTATTCATCCATGTCAAGCATCAAAAGAAATTTAATTATTTTCTTGCAATACATTATCAGGCGGTCTAATATGTGATGTAACAAAAGTATGGAGAGAAACATGAACATGCCAGAAGGAAACGTAGTAGCACTGAATCAATACCTGGAGCGCCAGGCAAAGATGGACAGTGATTGGGAGTCATTCGAAGGCTCACGGATGCACGATGCCATGAAAGAACACCGGCTGGAAACGCTGCTATCTGATCCTGACAACGTTTTTGAGGCAATCGGGCCGGACGGTATTAAGTACCCATTCAACGATTGCTTCCTTGGTAAGACCGAGCATGAAAGAGCAGCCCTGAGAAAGCGCATAAATGACTTTGACGACAACCTTGCGCGTCAGTTGGCTGTCCTGATCATCACGAAAGATGACGCCGAGCTGGGCAGAATCTTGCGGGTACAGGCAGAGCAGTATTTCAAAAAGTCGATTGACGAATGGGTGGACGACAACTGGAGGGATTGGGTATGAACAAGGGAATCATCGCCATGAAGAAAGCCGGTAGGGTGATGGCAACAGCCGTCACACCGGAGAACAGGGCCATAGCAAAAAGATATTTGGAGCTGGCACAAGCCACTTGCGAGGAGCACCGCCCAAACCATTGGGCAGCTCAAGCGGCCTATAACGATGGGCTGAAAGGGTTGAGGTGATTTATGGACAACGAACTGTATGAAGCAACTGAATTATTGGTTCAAGAGATCGAGCGTATAGATTCAGAAAGCCGCGTCCCGATGGAAGAGTCCCACCCTGACCTGGTGAGCCTGAAAGATTACGCAAAAGAAATGCTGAATAAAGCAAATAAACCTGCTGAGTATATGGCGATCCGTGAAACGGAGGGGCAGAAGTGAGGCGCGTGGTTGATGTTAGCTTGGAACCGAAAGATTTGGCGTCAGCTTTTTGGGATATGGGTTCTGATGAGCAGGCAGAGTTTTTCCATGAACTTGCTCAAATCATAAAAGAGCACCACCAAACTAACCCATCATCCTATTCGCTGGGAGAAATGCAATGGCTGTATATGACAGAAGACATCCGAAAACGCGGAAAAGATGCAACAGAGATGTTTATGGCTTTATCAGCTTTTGCGTTCGACTACTGGCCCCAAAAAAATGAGCTGTGAACAATGAACCTTGAATTTATCGACGACTTTCTAAAGGGCCAGCGAGACGCAGACAAAGGTCTGCCGCATCAGGCCGGAAAGTCAGAAGCGTATGACCGAGGCTATGCCGCACAGTATGAGGCGGAGCAGATAGAAGCAGAGAAATACAGGAGGGCAATGCAATGAGTTTCGCAGCAGAAGTTTGGAACACACTATCTCAATTAAACGTGTCAGAGCATACCGAGAAAAAGGGGAATCTGACGTACCTATCATGGACGTGGGCGTGGTCAACACTCATGGCCTATTACCCTGAGTCCTCATACGCATTCAGGGAGCCTGTAGATCGTCCTGACGGTAGTTGTGAGGTTTGGGTAGACGTAACCATTACCGAGGGCGAGAAGTCTGTAACGCGCTCTATGTGGTTGCCAGTGATGGGCAACAAAGGCGAGGCATTAAAACACCCTGACGCCAGAAAACTGAATGACACCAGGATGCGCTGCTTAACCAAAGCAATAGCCATGTTTGGGCTGGGGAATTACATATACGCCGGAGAAGATTTACCGCAATCAGATTTAGACGAAGTGCGTCGAGGCTATACCAAAGAGCAGAAAGCGGAGTTTGGCGATATTTTTGAGGCCGAAGATGCACTGGCAATGTGGGTATTTCGCAAGACCGTTGGGGATGAAGTGTATTCATCGTTGAACGGATCATTTGTTGATAAAAAAATGGAATGCAAGCGCCGAGTGTCGGCAATGGAACATGCTGCCAATGAGCAGCTTGAATCTTTGGCTCAAGAGTTTATTGCTTGTATTGATAACGGGGACGAAGTGGGTTTGGCGGAGTTTGCGGACTATGCAAAGCCCATCAAAGCATACCTGTTTAACCGGCTTACTCCTGAGCAGAAACACAATCTCGACCAAATCAAAAAAGCAGCATAAGGAATCACGATGAACGTATTTACATTTTCAGGAAATTTAGGCAAAGACTGCCGCAAAGCGACCACTCAAGGCGGTACTGCTGTCTGCGGCTTCCCTGTCGCTGTTAAAGCCGGATATGGCGACAAAGAGCAAACTATATGGGTAGATTGCTCAATATGGGGCAAGCGGGCTGAAAGCGGCCTCCCTGACTATCTGGTGAAGGGGCAGAAGGTCATGGTTTCGGGAGAGCTGGGAACAAGAGAGCACGAAGGCAAAACGTATTTGACGTGCAAGGTTGCGGAGATTGATCTGGCAGGCGGTCAGTCTGGATCAAAGCCGCAACAGGAAGCACAGCAGGAAAGTGGGTTTGATGGTTTCGATGATGATATTCCATTTTAACCCACAAGCACAGCGGCTGAAAGTCCGCACTGATGCGCCTTGTTAGGCGCGGGAGGATCAAATGGAAGACCTGATTAGAGCCCTACAAATTTTTGCAAAATATGACAATCCCGCATTTCCGACAAGTTGCGAACATGATGTTTTGTATGTGCATATTGACCCGGCATTGGTGAGCGATGATGACAAGTGCGATCTTACGGTTTACGGGTTTGATATAGACCATCCGCTGGGGAACTTCTACTCAACACGTTTTGGTAGCGCATAACCGGCCCCGGGTTACCAGCCCGGTATTAACCACGGGTCTGAGTACACTAGGTTGATATAAAGCGACAGCTTTTGATTGTCCCGCGCAGCGACTGATTGCAATTGTTAACTGGCGACGACCTACGGAGTGGCGCATGAGCACCAGATACAAACACAGAGATAGGATTCCTACCGAAGTGCTGGCAAACAGGCTAGATGAATTAGCGGATGCGGTGGTTGCCAGAATGAAAGGCGACCCCAGCCCGATGGACAGAGAGTTTACCTGCCGGATACCTGCCGAACTGGACAGAGACCCAGACCTGGTGTTGAGCCAAGCCGCTGACCGGCTGCGAGAGTATTTGGCAAAAAGCATGAAAATGGCTGGCGAAATTGAGCGGCAAAAAGCCAGTTAACCCCAAGCTCACTACGCGAACGAAGAGCCAGCGTAGTGAGTCCAGTGCAGCGATTTGTTATGTGTTTATTACGGGAGATAGTGAGATGAGCGAAGAATACCCTTTATACCCTGAGCTTACAGAGCAGGGCAAAGAAGAAGCCCAGAAAATCATGGACAGCTTTAAACCTAAACTTGCAATGCTGCTAAATGAGGTTATGGGTGATTTATACACAGATGTTAGTTATTACGTGGACAGCGACCATTGGACAAACTACCGCAACGCCTTAATGGACGGGTTTAAAGGTTATGGTGGAGGCAAAGCTAATCATGAATATGATTACAAAGATCTGCGCCAAGCGATTTACAACAACCACAAAGAAGAAATAGTAAACGACTTAAATCAGGATTTGGTAGAAGAAAATAATCGACTTAAAGCGCAAATTGAGCAATTACAGCAGAGCTTGAGCGAGGCGCGTTACTAACACATAACCGCTGCAACAGGGGTGGAGCGTCAGCGACATCCCGCGCAGCGAACTGATTGCTGTTGTTAAGTTGCCCTGGAGGGCTTTGCAAATGAGCGGATACCCGCAAGCGCAAGTGAGCGAGATCATGGCAGGCATGGAGCAGGTTTACCGAAACGAGGAAGAACGCTTGATAGCTATCGCGCCTCGTTGCCATTTTAGACCGATGTTTTTAGATAGCGCCGATAGCAGCGAGTACCACACAGAATACTGGTGGGAGTGCTCTGTTTGCGGCCACACGAAGGCAACTTAACCCGGAGCTTTGCGGCTTGCCGAACGAAGAGGAATAAATATGACATGGTTAAAAGATAGCAACACGCACTTAAATAAGAGCGAGCACGATAATAGCAAGTCCGCTCAAGAGCGTGTTGTTAGGGTAACAGAATGGACTCGTGTAAACGACAAACTACCAACCCATATTTACTCTGTACTTGGCTTCGTTGTTGACGGTGGGCTGGCAAAATTCGGCGGCTCAATGCAGGACATTGTGGTTTTCAGCCCCGCAAGTGGCGAGTGGCTGCAAAATATCGGCAGTAGGGACGTACCTGTGACAGTATCACATTGGATGGATTTGCCGCGAGATCCGGCACCCTAACGATTGAATTTTGCGGCGTGAGCGATAGCGAACGTCCGAAGGAGGAACGACAGTGACGACTGACAAGAATGAATTGCTATGTGCCGAGGGTTTAGCACGCAGGTTTCATGACTTATATGAGCATTTTGCGCCTTCTTTCGGATATGTAACAAGAGAAGATACACAAGAGTTTGACCCGAAAACGCCAAACGGCAGGCTAATGCTGGCCGTATGCGAAAAAATACTGATGGAGTTAGGCACATAACGCCATTCTCAGTTGCGCCAAGGAGCGCAGCGGATTGGCGTCAACTGGAGATAATTGTTATGTGTGATTTGCACTGCCCACAATGCGGAGAACCTACGGAAGAATTGCACGAAGGCTACTGTGAGGAATGTTGCCAGCGAAACCAGATGGAACTTGACCGACACAACGCGGAATACGACCACTGGCAAAGAATTGATGACGAACGCAGAGAAGAAGAAATTCGGCGAGGGTACACATAACCAACGCTACCAACCCAACAGGATTGGGTTTCCGGATATCAAAGGAAAATGAATACCATGAATTATCAATTTAATAGTAACTGATAGAACGGTAATAGTTATGACTGAGCGCATCACATGCCAGGAATGCGGCGACACCTGCGAACTGGAGGGTCAGGCTTTCAGTTCTGCTTGGGTGCAATATGGCAGCAACTCGAGGCCCAACAATCTCGGCAGGTATGTCTCAGATTGTTGCGGGGCTGGGTATGACTACACGATTGAGGTGGAAGATTTGAATGAACATCAATGAAACACAAGCATGGATATTAGATTACGCAATTCCAGAAGCGGGAATGACAAAGGATGAATTTTGCGCTCTCGCTAGAATTAAGACCGTTGCCGACCTTCAGCAGAGTCGCTACCAAAAGGCGCTTGCATATCTGGAGGAAAAGATCAGAGAGCAGTATGCTTCACCGACAAAAACATCGACAACTTAAAACACCATCCGCGCACTTTTCGCGCACTAGCATACAAAGATTTGCGCGGATATGCGACGATTTAGGAAAAAGACAAGGCGACAAAACAGGCTCTAGCCCTTGCAGTGCGTGGATTTGCGGCGATTTGCCACGATTTGCGTTTATTTGCGAAAACCCCCTGTTTGTCCTCTCCTGGGCACCATTTTTATAATAAAAACAACAGGTTAAAATGGTGTTCGCGTAATATTCGCGCACTTGATCAGATTACGGCCCTGTAACCATATCGGTGCCATCGTTAAACAGCCTAACAGTTGCCCCAGCGGAAACAGCAACCCCAGTCTGCCCTGAGAGCTTGCAGGTTAATGTCTGTGCTGTGTCATTGGTAAAGATATACTCTGGCCCATCTTCATCAGGAAACACTATATCCCTGCCTGTGGTCAAAGCCGTACCGCTATCGGTAATAGTGAGGAACTTGTCGCGCCACTCCTCGCTGCCTGCGGTTGTGACCAGCGTGTAGTTGGCATCAGATGACAAGTCTACTGTCAGCCTTCCAGCCATAGCCGCTTCTAACAGACGAAACGCTTCATTTGCCGTTATATACTGATCAACCTGACCGCTTGCCAGTTCAGTGATATTTAAAAGTGGTGTAGCCATTAAATTGCAACCTCTGTTCCGTAGCCACGGCCAACTGTGGCGGATATTTGATAGATTATTGCGCTGTCAGCCGCATTGCTGTCTGTTGTCTGCTGTGCCGATGTATAAGTAACCGTCTGACTGGTAGCCGTTAGCGTTCTGAGAACCGTCGAGCCTGCCAGTATGTCTATCTGATAGGATTCTGAATCCTCACCCAAGGGAATCTGTACGCCGGTTGTCCAATAGGATGATTCAAGCCTCGAGCGTCTTTTCCAGGTTATTACTATGTCACCGGAATCTGTGACCTCTGGATAGACTGCGCTCCAGGGTTTCAGGTTGACGCCGGTATAGCTGAATGTGGTGGCAGAGACTGCATCTATATCCGCGCCTGACGTAACGCCTTTGTAAAGCAGAGACACGCCTATCTGTGTGCTGGCCCGCTCAATAAAAGCCATGTCATCATCTGACAGGAACACAAACAAATCCTCATCATCGTGCTGGGACATATATTGCTCTGTGCCCTTACAACCTCTGATCATTGTCGTGAGTGAGATCGTGTCGTCAGCATTCACCGTGACATCTGCGAACCTAATAATCTCCCACCGACCTGCCACACCGTATGCCGCCCAATTCTTGCCCGTCATCATTTCTGCTTTCGTGATCGACGAAATGGACATCGAGGGGCTGTATAGCTGTACCGTCAGGGTGTTGGTGGTATCTGTAACGTATGGGTCTGCTGTGGGAAGCGCATCAGGCACAATGCCAGATACAACCGAGCCAGGATAACCCTGAATAGGCTGATAGGATTGCCCCCCGTTATTTGACTCAGCGATAACACCGCCGGGCCATGTTGTAGAGTAGCCAGCCAGGGCAGCCGGGAAACCCACATCATTATAGGTGTCAGTGATCGCCGGAATATCCAGCAAATGCATCACAGACGGGCCGTCATACGGAATGGTGGTTGAGCTGGCTGTCCCAGCACTACCAGTGGCATTAGTGGTGTAAATCGCAGAGTCATCAAGAACAGCCGTACACTCTACCCGGTTGTCCTGCGTGTAATTCACACTGACCAGATAAAGCTCATAGGTGGCATCCGGCATTGGGAGTGTAACCACGTCAGTGGCTTCTAGCGCACGATAGGTCTGCGGCAGCGAGAACTGGAAAGATGTTCTTTCAAGCCAGCTTCGTGTCCAGATTATTTCAGCAATGCCTGCGGTTTCGTCTGGGGTAAAGACTTCGGGCAAAGTGATTTCCTTCACGTTCACCGAGCGACTAGCCGCCATCGTTTGGGATTGCTGCTGGTTTACCTCGTAATCCCGATCAGCGTCCAAGGATTTAACCACCACCACCGAGGGCAGTTGTGTATCCATTTCTCTGGATTGGGCAAGCGCAACCCCTGGGGCTGATCCGTAGGACCTTGCATCAAGATCATCAGGATCAATGGTCATCACCGAAGCCGCGCCGCGCTTCACCGCCTTCAACTGATACCCTGACATAGTTAAATCAAAGGAATGTGACAGCATCAAAGGCTCTATTCTTTGACGGATAGAACCCGGCCCTGCTGTTTTGTAGCCTCTCACGGTTTGGTCAAGGTCGGTTACATCAAGATCAGCCGCTTCTATAAGTTCGGATTCTTCAATCAGCGACCTTACTACGGTTGAGAGTGGAACCCCGGAACCGTCAGGGGCTGGCAGGCGAACCCTTGCCACATGGTTCATGCCTCTTGCGCCCCCGGTTGTCCCATAGGACATGGCTGTCAGCACGTTGCCGCGTATGTCAAAATTAAAGAACACACCCTCAGAACTGTTCGGGTGATCTGTTAAAACACTACCAACATCCACAATATCAACAAGAGTTTCGCTATCTAAGTCAAAGATGCGTACTGTGCCAATAGTTTTTTGACTGGCTCTCCTGCCGATATAGAAAAGCCCGCCCCTGAATACGCCTCTGGTCGCCTCTTCACCGCCGCCCCAGATGCTTCCAGACATGCCAGTTATTCCAGACGTGTCAATGGTTCTTATCAGTGTTAGTGTCTGGTCGTATATCTCAATTTTATTCGTCATTAAACAGACGGCGTTATCATCATCGTCTATCGCAACAGCGTAAATGGTCGTCGGGTGGCTTAGCTGTAGACTTGAGTTTGATGACTCAAATCCAACATATAACTTATCGTCAGCAGCGTTATATCCGTACCAGACCCCCTCCCCGTAAGCGCCCTTTCTTGACCATGTTCCTTCTGAATACTTAATCCCAACGTCCCCAGGGAAAAGCGACACATAAGAACCGGCATTATCTGTTCCCATAACACCAATCTCGACATCACTGGTTCCAGGCATAGAAAACGTGTAAACCACCGGCAGGCCGAATGGGTTCAGCCCCTCTTCGTTTGTGTCATAACCAATGGTCGGATATTTAAACGGGCGCGGCTCTATGCCGTACGGCCCAACGTTGATAATGCCATAGTTGGTGTTTGCGGATGTGCTGGTTTTGTAATACAGAGAGCATCTTTCTGGCGTTAAATAATAAGAGTTGCCTACATCATTAGAAACAGAAACAGGGGGGAATATTTCGTGCTCGCTCAGCAAGATGGGGTCGCCAGCCGTGCCATCTGCAATCAATTCAAACGATAGCTGTGCGCCGATGATGGATTGCCCATATTCCTGCTGGAGTGGAAAATCGTAGAAAAGAGCGAGAGTGCAACCGCGATAGGCGGGGGTATTACCTACCCCTAAGTCGGCCTCCATTCTTGGGTCTGGCTCTTGGTCATCAAAACCCGGATAAAGCCTGATCTGGCCCTTTGGCCCTGCGTTTGGCGTGGTTTGAAGTGCTGCCTTTAACGCCGCCTCATTGCCGGGGTTATAAAGCGACCCAAGCGGGAAAAGGCCAGACGATTCAATGGTGGTGCCTATGTCATCACTGGTTGTATTTAGTAAAAGCCCACGGCTATCCCATACCCTTTTTAAGGCGTCCACCTGATTGTCAGCCAGTAGCACAGCAAACGTGCCATAGTATTCGTATGTGGTAGTTTCCTGACTGCCACCGCCACCTTTGCCGCTGCTGGATTTTGTCTTTCTGGCAACCTCTCGACGCCGGTTGTTCTCGATCCAGATGACCGTTCCGGCAACCCGTATCGTCCCGTAGACGCGGGGAATCCCCACACCGAAACCGGACGCCTGTTCGGATGCGTCTGATAGCCTTGGGCCTTCTCTGCCCGGTATGTCAGCAGGGTCTAGCGCCCCACCGATGGCCGCACCGTAGGACGCGCCTTGCAATGCGCCTGTTGGCCCGCCAAGCGTGAAAAAGCCAACAACGCCCCCGACAAGAGCGCCAACACCCTGACCAACACTACTCATGAATAATCCTGTAAACGGCTGTCAAGTTTTTGGCCCACGCTGAATAAGATTGTTCGACCACCCTGCCTGTATCGGCATAAGCATGGATCACGGTTTCACCTGTGTAGATAGCGATATGCTGCGGGGCTTTCTTCACACGAAAAACGCACACGTCACCGGGCTTGAGATCAGAGTTATTCACTCTTTGAAGGGAAGGCTCGGCATCCATGATCTTGTTCAGCATCCCGTCAAACGGCTTAGATGGATAGCCCTTGTCATCGAGACAGGGCAGGCCCATTCGCTCTAATACATGACGCAATACACCGGCACAATCCAACCCTTTAGCGATCAGTCGCCCTTGGTGGATGAACGGAGTCCCAACACATTCCCGCGCATAATCAATAATCAGGGATTCTCTGGTTTTCTCAATCATCATCGGCTGCCCAGCTCCCTGTATGCTTCGGGTGGGGCCATATCTTCAAAGCCGCCGAAGTTCACTGCATTGCTGTATTTAACAACGCAGTCCTGCCCAGTCTTTTTCTTGTTACAACCGGGAATAATCTCGTATTCATCCCCCACCTGAACCGCGTAATGCAAGGCAAGATAAAGCTCCAGACTCCCACCTGCGGTATGCTTTTTAATAACCGATGATGGCAGTCCGGCATTGTTCCCGGTCGTGAATTTTATAGACCCATAGTCGAAATACCCGGCAGTTTCCGCCCGTGAGGAATCGGCAAAGACTGTGCCAGATGTCACGCTGGTAATGGTGCCGGTTTCTTTGTAGTCAGCGAGTACGGGTCCATCAGGAGCCGACCTTGGGCCAGCGCATCTTGACCGCTGATAAGGGATCACGTCACCGTCCAGCGTTTCATCGAACAGCGTCCACGGGCATGACGCCTGTGTGTTCCTGCCCACTGACTGATTGAGCGCGTCAGCAATAGACATCATCTCAATGGTGTATCGGTCGTCAGCAATGTTTGCTTTGCCGAGAAATGCCAGCAATAGGGATTCTTCATCCTCAACGGGTTCTGCCCATGACGTGACGAAGTAATACACCCTCGCGCTGTCCAGCTTGTTAGACGTAGCGTTATCCAGGCTGATACCGGCAGTGCTAAGAATGCCAGCAAGGTCAAAGATGGGCGCACTGGCAGGAGTGCTGCCGACCACCATATCTGTCCCCTCGTAACCACTGCCTGCCGAGTAGACCTCACCATTGCTCATTACAAGATCATGTGCGTAATCCGTGAAGCGAAATGTGGTGTCGTCGGTCGCAACTATCCTGACACAGTGGACAATCGTCTCTGCGTCTGTAGTGATCAGTTTCATAGATTGTTCTTATCCCATTAACCCGGCTATCGGGACGGAATTGATAGGGTGTGCCGAAATGTCAAAAAACAACGCATTTCAACCCACCTGGTTAGCCTTTGCAAAAAATGGTAAAGGCTGGCAAGCCTTTAAGGGTTTAACACCTCTATCAATCGGATAGACGTTCCCATAATGACATTGGATGAATTACGGGTTAGAAACTGCTCGACCGAATCAGAATCAAAGCGAACGGGTATGTCGAAATAGCATCCGGCAGTGACAGTTTCGTTTGACTGTGGCGCGGTGTTCACTACCCCCGCATTGGGAGAGGAAAGGGAAAACGCCGTGAATCCAGTTGAGTCAATGTCCACCGTAATGGTAGTAGCAGTCACGCTCTGAACCGTACCCCTTAAACCGTTGATCTCGGTCATGCCAGTAACACCCGATAGGTGTACCGAATCGTCAGCGACCAGCGTATGTGTCCCGATAGTCACGACAGCATTTGCCGCCTGTGAAATATCAGTTATGGCATAAGTGGTATTTGGGGCAAAGGTGATCAGACCTGTGGATTCGTCAACCGTCCACCGTTCTGGCGAAACTCCCGCTGCGGTTATCGAAACAGGGTTATTGAAGTCGTCACGAATGCCGACCAGCACCGTTCCCGTGTTTGGCTTTCTGATACGCCGCCTTGCTGAGTTTGTCGCTTCTTCTGTGCCGTACCACTTGGTAATCTGGTAGTCGCTACCAACAGCGACACAAGCCTGATCATTTGCTGTGGGCACACCCTTCGCGCCATTGGTGGAGTAGTCGGTCGGATTCTTCCAACGGAATGTGCCAAACCTGCCGCCGCTTCTGTCGTAAAAGTCGCGTATGTTTGACTCTAGCCATTCCTCAGTTCTGTTTGAAAAGTCCAGATCAATGGACAGCTTTTGATAGGGGTTGATCTGCCTGCGGTATTCGTTACCTGCTACGGTTTCAGTCACCTCGACAGCATAGTCGCTGCCAAGGTTTGAGCCATAAGAAAAGCTCTCGGAAAATCGTTCGTCAATAAACGCCATTAGTATCTTCTCGATTCATCCAGTAGTTTTGCCAGTTCTCGGCGCATGGTGCCGCTTGCGCGTTTCGCCTCTCGCTCATTGGTAACGCCGGGGAACACCATCTGACCAACACTGACAGAAGATCCACTAGATGCCCCATTTGGCATGATCTGACCGGACACGCCATCAGGGATAAAAAGCTCTGGCCCTTGTTCACCAACTACCGAAACCTTGCCGGGGTGCGGTCTGCCACCATCAGCAAAGAAGCCGCCAAAGAAGTCTCCGATACTGCCACCGTCACCACCTGTTGAGGTGCCCGTGAGCAATCCTTTAATATCGAAAAACTCAGCCAGGCGTGTAGATGCTGCCTCCGCAGCCATCCCTACCAACATGTCACCCCAAAGCTGGCCAATGCTGTCAAAGTCGCCCTTGAGCGTTTTGGTGAGCGTGCCGCCCAATGCGTCCTGTATATTCTCCGCTGCTCTCACACCAAACACTGACAGTTCATCAGCGGCTTCCTTTGTAGATTCAATAAGCGCCTGTTCTTCTGCTCTTAGGTTCTGTATCGCCAGTCCGATGGCATCAGACTTCTCTGGAAACTGCCCCATCGCCTCAACCAGTTGAGCAATCTGCTCACGGATAGCTTTAAAGGCCGCCTCCTGTGGCGGGAGTGTATCGGTCAATATCTGATTCAGCTCTGCCATCGACTGAATGCCGGGCGTAGATTCTGCAAGCTGTTCCTGATACTCGGTTAGTTTGCGGTTGTAGGTTTCTTGCGTAACAGCACTATGGGCCAGGGCTGAATCCAGTTCCATGACTAGCCCTTTGTATTCTTCCTGCGGCGTCAATACGGAACTGGTGAGGGTGGCACCTATCGCTTTCCAGCGCCTATCCTCCTCAGCTAAAGATTCAAGAAATTCTGCCCTTGCCGTGGGGTTGATCGGTTGCTGTGGGTTGGTTTCAGATGGCACGTTAACAGGATTCAAACCACTCTGGCTCGAGACTTTAGTAAGCATCTCGCGCGCGTCTATAGCCTGATCAATAGCCTGACGAAGCTGGACAAAACTTTGCAGGAATGGCTCGGCAGATTCGCCGGTTTGCCCCCGTTCTTGCAGCTTGCCAATGTTCTTGTATGTGGTACTCAGCTCTGACTGTATTTGGGATTGGTATCTTTTCAGTTCATCAATAGAGGCGAAGCCAAGCATTGAGCGGATCAGATCATCATTGCGCTGAAAGCGGGCCTGAATGTTCGTGTTATCAAGGTTTGCTCCCAGCTTCTGCAACCTGCCAAGGTCGGTAATGGCCTCCTTGATGCTGGCAGGGCCATTTGTTATTGCTGCCAACTGCTCAGCATAGTTTTTAAGTCCATTAGTCCCAGCCGCGGTCATTTTAAGAAATCCGCTTGTCAGCTTAATAACACCTGACACCAGGTTATTGATACCGTCCACGGTTGCCGGGTCTTGCAAAAGACTCGTGAGACTTTCCACGTCTGCTTTTGCATCACCAAGGCCGTCAGTGGCTTCAAAGAGATCGCCGAACGCATTGCTCAGTCCATCAAGAGCGCCGCCGAATGTATCTCTCGCTGCCTTCGCGGATCCACCAAACTGGCGCTCCAGCTCTTGCAGAATAACGTCCTGGGCCTCTGCCAATCGGTTGGTTTCTACCAGGGATTTGATGACTGATTTCTGATCGTTAGAGAACTGTATGCCTGCGCGGGACAATGCCGACAGATTCGCCACTGGATCGTTAAGCGCCTTGCCAAGCTGTACCACTGAGGATTTCAGGTCTTGATCCATCCTTGTGGACAGGTCTAGCGCTGCCTCAATGGTGCGGTCGAACTGATCCCTGACAATGCCGGTAAATGTAACCAACTGGGCCTGGGCTGCAATAATATCCTCATCGCCAAAGGTGGTTGCCTTCTGTAGCTCAGCGGCCTTTTTTGTCAGCTCGTCAATTGATTGGCCGACGATGTTGCCCGTGGATGCAAGGCCGGTTTCCAATTGTTTGACAGCCTGCTCTTGCGCTTCCGTAGCTCTGACCACATTGCGAACAAGTGCGCCGACAGCTACCCCGCCCAATATCGTTTTAAACGATGTCGCAACTTTGGATAAACTGCGCTTTGTGTCTTTCTCGAATCGCTTGAGACGACGATCTGACGTTTCCAGTTTCTTCTGATACTGGGCAGTTTGTGCCTCAAGTTTGACGACAAGTTTTGCAAGATCAGCCATTTTTTGGTTTCGCCATTGCGTTTAAGAATGATAGGAATGCGCCTTTTTCGTCATCTTCCCGCTGCTTACGATCCCGATACATAAAGTCGTTGATAGTGAACGGCTTTGTCTTTTTGGGATTGCGGTTAGCATTGGCAAGAATGGAGGCGATCTGAGCAGAGTTGAGATTGTCACGCCATGCGCCGAACGGCTCCTGAATGTAATACTGTTTCAGGTAGGTAAATTCGACAGACGACAAGCGTTGCATTAACTCTGACGGTAAAATTCCATAAGCGACCGACAAATCAAAGAGGAACTTTAATTCGGGCCGCTCTCGGAGTTTTTTTCAGCTTGTGCCTCTTGATCCGCACCCATACCAGATAGCGCCATCGCAGCAAGTGCGATTTCTGACAATGCTTCTGGATCAAGGTTTTCAACCACCTCGGCAATAGAACACCCGAACAGGGATGGACAGGAATGGATCGCAATAAATGCGAACCGCTCCCCCAGCCCTTGATCGGACGTACCTTGAAAGCCAAAGCGACCATCAAGATCAATGGCCCGAACCTCTACGTCCTGACCGTTGACCTTGATAGTTTTCGACTTTCTGGCAAGTGCAGCAAAAAAAGATTGTTTGTCCATTATGCTACCGTAATGTCGCCGCTGATTTTCATGGTGAATGTGATGGTAGAAACATCCTCATAGGAGGGCGCATACTCATAACCGACCGCCGTAACAGCAAACGTGAAGGTTTTTGAGTTGGTGCCGTCCGTCCATGTAATTTGAATGGTGGTGTTGGAGCCTGCGTCCACATAAGCGATCACTGCATCCTGAATACTGGGGGACGTGTGAACACGGATGCAGTCAACGGTAAATTCCTGACCGTCTGCCAAGCCTGCAATGTTCTCGCGGGTGTTGCCGGAGTCAAAGCTGGTGGCGTCGATGGTTTCATTGGTTTTACCAAAGCCGGAAATGCTCCGCACTTCTTCCAGCGTGGTATAGACCTCGGGTGATGCGTTGTCGGATACCTTGAAGGTAAACCCGCCTTTAAATGCTGCTGTTGCCATTTTTTAAATCCTCATAAACGAAAAAACCCGCCAAAGCGGGTTGTGTGGTTGGTGGTGGTTTTAGCGGTGGGAAAAAGTAATAAATAAACTGTGGTTGTAAAGCTCCGTGGCTGTATCGAATGCCACGTTTTCGCCGGTTATCTCTGTCCAATCAATACGGGTGCTGCCCATCGTGCCGGTGAAATCTTCCAGCAATGTCGCCAGTTCTCTTTGTAGCGTGGTTGCCGCTAGTG
>Ga0208645_1001137_pt1 | contig 24402 bp, 34 predicted proteins | sample VirMetDEL_Sep_01_FD_184519 | JGI IMG/M metagenome (GOLD analysis project Ga0208645, IMG submission 184519) | Aqueous microbial communities from the Delaware River and Bay under freshwater to marine salinity gradient to study organic matter... | ecosystem: Environmental > Aquatic > Marine >... | reverse complement strand
CTAGCTCACAGCCAGAATAAACCAACATATCGCCTGGTTTTAAATCTACTTTAATACCTTTGGCTTTGCTTTCTGCAGTAATATTTTTACCATCTGGTATACCAACATTTTCATTTGGACTTAAATAAATTGGCCAATCATCACCACCAAGATTCATAGTGGTAGATATCTCACAACTAAATCTATCTTTATGTCTTTTTAAAATATCACCTTTTTTATATATTCTTGCATAAGTATAAGCTGGATATAATTTAAGACCTGTTACCTTTTCCATTTCTGGTTGGCATTTTAACATTAAAGTTTCCATAGCTATATTAGAATACTGACTATAAGTTTCTGGTATTTGTTCATCTTTACCTTCATAGTGACCTATAATATTTTCAAACGGAGATATATATCTTGTAGCTCTACAAGTGTCATAAACTTGTTTTTGCATTATAAAATAGTTTGCAACAAAAGCTGCTAGGTCTTTTGATATTGCTTGACGGATAACTGTATACTTTTTTTTCTTAAACATCTTTAGCCATTTCTTTTGGAACAGCAGTTATATTCCAATGTATAAATCTAAAAGGCTCAAGTCCAAAATCTATTGCAAATTCGTGTTCTAAAAACCCTGGAAATATAATTAATGTACCTGGTGTTGGTTTAAAGTGAATTAATTCTGATCCACCCCATACACCTTTTGAGTCTTGTTTCATTTTTAATTTTGTAGCTCTTGCTCCAGTACGTGGCTCGTGAAATACAGGATAAGATGTTTTATCACTACACTTTAAAAAGTAAAAACCTGACACGTGTTGATTCCAATGTACGTGTGCTGAATGATGACCACCCCCTTTTTTAGCAAACTCTTGTACCCATAACTCACTAAACATAGTTGTGTATTGTTGCATATCAAAACCTTGATGATCTAAATATTCCCAAGACTTTTGACCAATGTAATTTCTAAAATCTATAAAGTCATTATCAGTTGTAAGAGGTGTTGAATGATAGGATCTTCCAAAGTCTCCAAACTTTTTTATATGTGCTTTAGCTTCTGGAAAATTTCTAGCAGCTTTAATATATTTGTTAGTAGCTTTTGTTAATGATTTTACAAACTCTGGTTTTTGTTCTGACCAAATGGTCGTGTTAAAATAGTTATTTATATACATATTATTTAAATGGTTTTCCTAAATGCCAAACAACAAGACTATATCTTGTGCCTGATGTTACGGGTTTAACTCTATGCCATACAAAAGAAGGAAACACAATAATAGATCCTTTAGGTAAAATCTCTTTTGCTCTTCTTAAATGTTTAGCTTCATCTCTCATATGTGGATCGTAGTTTCTAAAATCAAATTCTAATTCACCACCTGTGTATTCGGAACCATCTGTTAATTGACAAGTCATAGATAGTTTTCGAATTTTACCATTGTCAGGTCCTTCTTTTTCATAAGGTTTATCCCAACCATCACAATGCCAATCATAGTATTGGTTGTGTTTATATTTTGTAAACTGACAAGATTCTGATCTGTCCCATTCAAAGTTCCAACCAGCTGCTCTATTTGCTTCGTGAACATATGGGTGTAATTCTTTATATATCCAAGTATCATTTAACCAGACTAAATCAGAGTTTCTTTTTCTTTTTAAATCTTTAACTTCTTCTTTAGATAATTTTCTATCACCATAACCACCAGTTCTAGCCATTGTTTCTTCTTGTTGATTAGCATAAGCTATTACATCATCACAAAACTTTGGTGTAAGAACACCACTAAAATACCAATAGTAATTAGATATATTCATAAGTTATTGTTTGCACAAAGTTTAATGAATCTTTTTGATTGTTAGTTAGGTAATACATATTCGTTGATGGAAACATTATGAACATATTATTTTTAAGTTCTATGTCCCAACTTCTTCCTTTACGTCTATTATCTTCATAGTGTATTCGAACAAAACAATCTTTAACTTTAACACCATAAAGCATTGTAAAGTCTGGAGAGTTTCGTAGATCCACCGGATCAATATTTAATAAAGGAATTGTTGTTTCCGCAGGTTTATAGATATTTCCCCACGTTGATTTGTTAACTAAATTGATACCATAATCAAGACCAATAAAGTCTCTCATATATGTGTTTAACATATCCCAAGTTCTTGAGAATGGAAAATCTTTGTTTGAATAAGTTGATTGTAGAATGTCGCCAGTTAATTTATTTCGGTCGATGTCCCAATACTTGGGCATCTTTACATCACCAAAATATAATGCTTGCTCTGTTAAAACTTTCTTCTGCATACCACCACCATTTTTAATTTATGCGTTTGAGTCTGTCAAGTCCCAAGTTGTATTAGCTTCATTCCAGACGTAAGACCACATATGAGTATTAGCTGTATTTTGTGAAGTCTGTTCTTCTGTTAATGCTGGAGCATCACCTATCGGTGATTTCCAAGAAGCTGATTCATTATGTTTTACCCAAGAAGCGTGAGGTTTTTTAGGCCAGAAGATTTGATCATCTTCGTCCCAAGTATAACCTATACCTGCGTAATTACCTCTAAAAGGTGTACCACCATTTCTGTGAGTTCCACCTACTGTATTGTATGAAGTTTGAATCCACATTTGTGCAGGCCAGTTATTATGTGTTTCTAAATATTGTTGACCTACTGATTCATCTTCAACGCCATCAGCGTTTAACATATCACCATTATTCAAAGTGAGTACTTGAATAACTTTACTGTTAGCTCCTAATTTTGCAAAATGTGCCATAATGTTTCTCCTTATATCTTATTTTTAATTATCATTCAACTATTGATATTTGTATCTAATAACAACAATTCCGCTACCACCTGCTACACCTAATACCCCACCTGATGGACCTGGATTTTCTTTTCCACCCCCACCACCACCAGTGTTAATCGTTCCTGCTGTTTGATTAGACGTATTACCATTTCCACTTCCATTTCCACCACCACCTGCTCCACCTGCATTAGGTCCACTTGCACACCTAGAACCACCACCTCCACCACCTGCTCTTGTAACTGAAGCTCCTGTAATTGAAGTTGCTACTCCCGCACCACCTGTTCCACCTGCAGAAGAAGGGGAATTTCCACCCACAGCACCAGCACCACCTCCACCACCTGAACCATAGTTTCCACCTTCATATCCAGCACCACCGTTATTTCCTTGTGCAGGAGATGTTGATGGATCATTACCATTTCCACCTGGTTGAGGACCAGCGTTACGTGTTCCACCACCGCCTGAACCACCGGGTATTCCTGTAGCTGCAGGCGCACCACCAAATCCTGCTGAACCACCACCACCGGCAGAAGTTATTCCAAATACACTTGATGGAGAACCATTTGAAGAGGGATTAGAATTACAAGTTTGTCCAGCAGATCCAGCACCAACAACAACAGGATAACCTTGAGCTGTAACTGTTATTGGAGTTGCACCTTCTAAAGGACTTGCTGTATAAGGTGTGACTGGACTTTTAAATTCTCTAAAACCACCTGCTCCACCACCACCTGCACCAGAACCAGCTCCTCCTGCTACTACCATATATGAAACTACATTATTTGATGCAGAAGTTGATACACTACAAACTGTAAAAGTTCCAGGACCTGTAAAAGTATGAATTTTACAATTTCCACAAGTAGTAACTGTGTTACCACCTGTTGCTACAATACTATCATTACCTCTAACATTAGATGTTGAATCAATTATATTTATCCATCCTTGAGTGTTATCTACATATACAAAAAAAGCTGATTGACCTTCTGTTGATAAATCTATTGATGCTGCAATTCCACCTATTTTTTGTGATCCGTTTGGTGTAATTGTTAGAGCATTTGTTTGAAAAGTTCCTGCATAATCTGCTACAGCTATTGATGATCCTGCTGTTCCTGCAGGTAAATTAAGTGCAAAAGCTCCTCCTGTTGTATTTGCAAAATAACCAACTCCAGCAACTCCTGTAATAGTAGATGTTTTAACTGTAGTGTCCCAAGACACTTCACCTGTAGAACCAAAACCTGATGCTGTACCAGAGTTTGATATTGTTACACCAGCAGGAATTGTGAACGTATCTCCACTATCTCCTAATGTAGTTGTACCACACGCTGTTCTTGGACTAATTTTATTTACTTTTACTTCACTCATAATTTACCTAATTTTGAAATTTGTACCTTATTATTACTATACCTGAACCGCCAGCGCCACCGTCTCCACCAGTTGGTCCACCTCCACCACCACCGCCACCACCACCGCCAGTGTTAGCTGTACCTGCAGTTCCTGTTCCTTCTGGAAATGCTCCACCTGCTCCACCACCACCTGCTCCACCTGCTTTGGCTGGTCCATCTCCAGCGCCAGCACCACCACCGGCTCTTGCAGTTGGGGTTCCATTAATACTTGATGTAGCTCCTGCTCCCCCTACACCAATTGCTGGCGAAGCAGGAGGGATACCTGGTCGACCTACTTCTAAAGCTCCACCACCACCTCCGCCAAAATAACCTGGACCAGGGTTAGCTACACCTCCATTGTTTCCTTGAGGTGGAGTTGTTGGAGGATTATTTCCTGATCCAGCATTTGTTTCTGGATTTTGTCCACCTCCACCACCACCAGATCCACCATCTGCACCTGAATTTTTAGGAGGAGTAGCTACTGTTCCACCTCCACCACCACCAGTAGATGTAATACTTGAAAAAACTGAAGGTCCTCCGTTTGTTCCTGCTGCTCCTGGAGAAGTTCTTCCTGCTCCACCAGCACCTACTGTAATAGGATAACTTGTTACTGGTACCACTAAAGCCACTGCAGGAGAAGCACCTAACGGAGAAACTGTATAACTACCTGTTTCTGTACCTGGGGATTCTCTGTAACCTCCAGCTCCGCCACCACCACCGAGACCACCTCCGCCACCAGCTCCACCACCTACTACTAAATAATCTACTTTATTTCCACCTGATAAATTTCCTGCACAAGATACTGCAAAAGTTCCTGGACCTGTAAATGTATGAATTTTAAAATCACCAGATGTTGTTATTGTACCACCGGTTGCTGTTACATAAAGAGCTTTTGGAAGATCAGCTTCAGTTGATGCTGCTACTGATTGCCATCCTTTTGTTGCATCTCCATATACTAAAGTTAATGATTGACCTTCAACTGATATTGTTGGATCTATAGCGTCTCCAGAAATATTAGAACCAGCTCTTCCAATAGTTAAATTGTTTGTGTCAAAAGTATTTGCGTAATCTTTAAAAGCTACAATGTCTCCAACACTAGGGGAAGAAGGTAGTGTCATAGTAATTGCGCCACTAGTTGTATTTATAAAATAACCTTCACCAGATACGGCTGTAAAATCACCTGTTTTAATAGTTGTTTGCCAATCAACTGACCCCTCTCTACCAAAACCTGATTGTGATGCGCCTGATGCTAAATTAATAGTATCGCCTGATGCACCTAATGTGATTGTTGTACCAGATTGACTGATAATATTACCAGCGTCTGATGCTTGGAGTGTATTTGATTTTACAACTGTACCACTAATAGTAGTTGTTCCGCCACATTTAGTAACGACTGCACCGCCGCATTGATTTTCTATGTTATCTACTTTTATTTTACTTGTCATAATTATTGAAATTTGTACCTTATTATTACTATACCTGAACCGCCTGTATTACCAACACCATTTCCACCGCCACCTCCACCACCAGTGTTTGCTGTTGCATCTTCAGTACCATTTCCACCGCCACCAGCTCCACCTGTTCCATTAGGAAATCCCTCTCTTGCACCACCACCTCCACCTGCATAAGTTGTTGGACTTCCTGAAATTGAAGTTGTTGCACCATTACCACCATTTCCTCCTGGACTGGAATCATTTCCACCATCAGATCCTCCATCACCAGCTCCTCCGCCACCACCACCTGAATCATTTGAGGGACTACCTTCTGGTTTTGAACTTCCACCATTTCTACCTTGAGCTGGACTAACAGGAGGTGTATTTCCTAATCCATTACCCTGACCAGTTCTTCCTCCACCACCTCCGCCAGATCCTCCATTAGCACCATTTGTACTTCCACAAGGTCCACCTCCTCGTCCACCACCGCCACCACCAGCTGATGTAATTGTTGAAAAAGTTGAAACACCTCCAGATCCACCGGGAGGTTGTGGTGCAACTCCACAAGGACCACCAGCTCCACCACCACCTACTGTAATTGGAAAAGCTGTTGCTGTAACTGTTATTGGACCTGCCCCTTCTAAAGGTGATGCTGTGTAAGGAGTTACTGAAGATTTATCTTCTCTAAAACCACCAGCTCCAGCTCCACCACCTCCTTGAAATCCTCCACCACCTCCACCACCTGCTACTACCATATATGAAACTTCATTATTTGCTGCACAGGGGTGAACTTGTGACACACAAAAACTTCCAGGTCCTGTAAAGGTATGAATTTTGCAATTACCGCAAGTAGTTATTGTACCACCTGTTGCAACTATAAAAGGATTACCTACTACATTAGATGTTGAGTCTTGAACATTTTTCCAACCCTCTGTATCATCAACATAAACAAAAGTTAAAGACTGACCTTCTGTTGATGCTATAGAATTTGCAGCAATTCCACCAATTTTTTGTGAACCGTTTGGTGAAATTGTTAAATTATTTGTTTGAAAAGTGTTTGTATAATCTACAACGGATACAATATTACCAGCACTACCTGCTGGTAAGTTCATAGTAAAAGCGCCACCAGAAGTATTTGCAAAATAACCTTCACCATTGGCTGCTGTAAAAGTTGCTGTCTTAATAGAACCAGTTTGCCAGTCTACTGTTCCTGTTCTTCCAAAACCTGATTGACTAGCACCAGCGCCAAGAGTTACTGTATCACCAGATTCACCTAGTGTTAAAGTAGTTCCGCATTGTGGTGCAACTGTGTTTACTTCTATTTTAGACATTATACTATTACTAAAGTCCCCGTTACTGTTATAGTTGCAGGGATAGTGATAGGTCCAGCTAAAACTGCACTTTCAATTGTTTGCGTACCATCAATGGTTTGCGCTTGATTATTTATAAATTCATTGGGAGAGGTTTGCCCTCCGATATATTGAATACCGTTTACTACTGCTGTCATAATTCCTCCTACGAACTAATTGTGTCAATATAAGAAGTAACAATATCTACAGACGAAGCTGTATTTGAAACTGCACTTAATGTATCGCCATTTTTTAAAACAATTTTTGCACCACCTTGAATTAATTCGATTGCAGAGTTTGGTGGAATTACAACACCTTTGGCGATGTATTTGTTTCCACTATTAGTTATGTAAACATCAACTTCAACTGTAGAAGTTAAAATATTACAAACTCTAATTCCAATTACTGCATCGTAATCTCCTGCAACAATTAAGTTTACAGGTGATGTTCCAACCGCGGATTGTAAATCATTTCTAAAATCTTGTGCCATATTTTTTTCCTATTTATAACGCCACGGCCATTGCTAATGCAAAGCCAGCTGACGCTGCTCCTACTGGTGTTCCTGTCGAATCTAAGTAGACAGACTTACTTGCAGGCATTGTACAAAATACATCTAAAGTGCCTGAAAAATTAATTTTAGCTGTAGTTCCTAAAGAATTATTTAAAACTGTAGTTCTTGCAAGAGTGTCAGGTGTTGCATCAGTTACTGTACCAATACCAACTTCCCAATTACTTGTACCTTGAGCGTTGATAGCATAGTAAGTTGTATTACTATTACCAATGCCTGCAACAAAAGTTACAAAACCAACTGAAGCACCGGCAAGATCTAACGTGCCTGTACCTGTTGTTGTACTAGTTTCTTTTACTCTGTCATTTAATACTAAAGCCATTAAATATTCCTATGGGTTTCCAGTTATACTTAATAAAGCGCCAGATCCTGAAGGACTTCCTGCTGTTGCACTTGGGAAAGTAACTTTAAAATCACCAGCTGTAGAAGTAATGTCACCACCAAAATCTAAAATTGCTACTAGATATTGGTTAGCTGTTGTTCCACCAGGTGCTACATATTTATATAACACTCCTGTTCTTGCTGTGATTGTAGAAGCTGTCCAAGTAGGATCAGTTGTAAAATCTACTGTTGTATAATCTCCAGTTTGTGCCACTACTCCTTGACCTGCAGTTAAACCATTTGTTGTATATGCCGTTCCAACTGTACCAACTTGATTGGCTACAGCAGAAGAATAAACAGAATCAGTTACCGCGTAAGGTGTTGCAGTAGTATACAGAGCGAGATAATACGCATTATTCTGAGATAGATCATGCTGTCCTTTTAGGATCCCTTGTTTAAAAGCATAAGGTACTACGTTTGCCATATTTTTTTCTCCTTAATTAATTTGTTCCGTAACTAGATGGTGGTTTTGATTTTAATTGTTGACGAATCATGCCATCTTCATATTCATCTCTGCGTCTGTAACCAATTTGTTCAGTTCCATACGTTGTAAGAGCGTTTTCATATTGCCCTTGGTAGTATTGTATCATATCTGTCGGACCTTTCAAGTATCCATATGTATTTACCAAACATCCATATAAAAGCAAGTCTTGATATTTATTAGATAAATAAGTTCCTAAAGTAGAATAATCTACTGGAGTTGTTAAAGTAATACTTGGTGCCTCTTTATTATAAGCTAATGTTATAGCGTATGTTTGATTAGGTGTAGGTGCTACAACCCAAAATTCTTCATCCCAATTACCATAATATTTTGGAATATCTACGGCTGCAGTATCTGGTTTAGAATAGTATTCTGCCATAAAACTAGGATCTCTTTGTTCTAAAAAAAATTGATTGCCTGCTGTATCTTTAAGTTGAACATAATTAATAGATCTTAAATCAGCAGGAATAGTTACATATCTATTTCCTACAATTAAAGTTGAAGTTGCGTAGTGAGCATTTTGATCTGTAGGGACCGCTCTTAAAATTTGATTTTCTGTATTTTTAATAATTGTTGTTAAAACAGAATCAGTTAAAACTGTATCTGATACTTCTGTGTATCCTCTAATATCTGTTCTTAAATTTGCTAAAGTGTATGCCATATTATAATGCCTCCAATGTTACTGGTCCTGCTGAACATCCTGAACCACCACCTTTAACTCCACTAGTAGTAGCAGCATCAGCACTTTGAAAATAAAAGTAACTAATAGGATTAGTTAACACATCGCTTGTAGTATTACCAGTTACATTTCCTGCTGCATCTATTTTACCTAATTGAATTGTAAAACCATTTGCAGAATCAATATCTGTTACACCTGAAATGTCTGGTATAACATTATAAGATTGTAAATTATAAGAGTCGGGTCCACCAGTTCCACTTGAAGTTACTAAAGGTGCTCCTCTTAATCTAACTTTACTATCAGCTTTTCTTTGATGATCTAAAGAATAAACATTTACATAAGTGTTACCCCCTGAAATAATAATTTCAAAAGGATTATTATCTAATAAAATTAATTGAGCTGTAGACTCAGCTTGAACTCTAGGGTTTTGTAATGCTTGTGGATCATTACCAACTGGTTTAGGTTCAAGTTGTGGTTGCTTTGGTTCATACTCTGAGTAATGAACTAAAGATCCATTCCATTCCCTAACCATTTCTGTATATGGAAATCTTAGTCCTGATCTATCGGAAATAGATAGTGCTCTTTTACCTCTAGCAAAAACTCCCATTATGACATTACTCCATCACCATAAAATGTTTGTGGAGAAATAAATGTAGATGTACCTTGGTTGTCTGCATCTAATGCTCTTAACATTTCACTTTCATAAATTCTTTCAAGATCTAAAGTTCTTTCTGGAGAAAATTTCATACTTAAATAATATGCAAGACCTGACATCATGCATGGATAAAATCTATTTACTACATCAGAAACATTTGTATATGCACCTGGGTTTTCTATTTTAGATAAATAATAAAAACAAAATTGAAAACTACTTGGTGTAGTCGTGCTTGATACACTTGAATTGGGTGTAGCATATAAAAATATGCTTGGATTAATTTTTCTTTCTACATAAAATTGAGAAGGTGTCCCTTGTGTTAATTTATTTGGTGTTGCATTATATTGTGATCTACTAATTTGAGTTAATGCAATATCTTGAGGTGCTGTTGTTGTAGAATTATTTCTATAATATGCTTCTAACATATCACTCATATCACTTGGAAAATTTATAGAATCTGTTGCAAAACTATATTCTGCTTGACCTAAAATTAAAGGTACTTTAGCTAATTTTACTTTCCATAAATGAACTCCTCTGTTTTCCCATTCTTGAAACATTATATTTAAAGATCTTCTTGCAGATCTTAATTGATAACCTGTTCTAGTTCCTCTTATATTAGTTCTTTCAAAAGCTTCTTCTATAATGTCATCTATTGCTGGATTAAATTTATTAGATATTCCAGAAGATTGAGTAAGTGTAGGTGCTGAACCACCCATGCCAACGTGAGCTGTACAATAATAAAATAATGGAGGTACAGTTTGATCTGCAGTTGTAGTTGTGTTTCCTACTATAATTGTTGTATTTGATCCTGCATTTCCAGATACACCTGTAGTAGTTACACCTGTTGTATAAGGTGCTGCTGGTGAGTTATTTGGATTTGTAGAAAATGCAAAAACGTGAGTAAGGTTTGTATTATCAGAAGTGTCAAAGATATAAGTGTTACCTTCTTGTAACTGAATAGTTGGGCTAACCGTACCATTAATATAATACTTGTTTTGATTTGCACTATATTGGTTAGTACCAGTTGCAACCGTAACTGTATAAGTAATAGTCGCCATGTAAAAACCTTATCCGCCAGTTATAGTTAAAGTAACGCTTCCACTTGTTCCGGCTAAATTAAATACTATTCCGTTTTTAAATAAAATACCAGAACCTGGAACATAAACTTCTAATCCTTCAGTTCCATAATTATAAGTAGCCACTAAATTACCAGCTGCTGCTGCACCAGCTGTTGCTGCATCATAAAGTAGTAAAGTAGAACTTGCTATTCCTTTTCCTTGAATGGAAGTAATTCTAGCTCTACCTGCTCTTGATAAAGTATCAGTACCAATAACAGCAAGGTTTAGGGTTGTTTGATCACTTGAATATGAGTTTCCCATTTTTATTTTTCTCCTAATTTATTCTATGCTCCCGAGGGAGCATAGATAATTAATTAATTACGCTGATTCAGCGCCGTTTTTTTCGTCGGCAACAAAGTAGTAAAGAGTACCACTTGCAGAACCTGCTGCAGATGTATTAGCTTCATGAGTAACTGTTAATTGTTCTCTTGCGCCCGCAGCATTTACAATAGCTGGTCCATATTCAACAGCATTAATAATTGTTGAAATACCACCAAGTGCTGCACCATCAGTTGCGCCACCTACTACTGAAAGAGATTTTGCTGTAACTGGTTGAGCAATTGCCAAACCATTTGGATCTGCAACTACAGTTCCAGTTCCTACTGGAGTATAACCAATATCTTGAGTAGCACCTCCAGTACCGCTCGCATCCCAAATTGCTATTTGGTAAACGACAGCACCTTTTGGTAAAACTACTGAAGTTGTATCTGTTTCTGATTTTTGTACATTTCCATCACCTGCTGTTAAAGTATTTGGTATATGAAAATTTGCTGTTGCACACATAGAGCCAGCAATTGAAGTTCTTAAACCGTCTCCGTTTTCTCTAACGTTTCCTAAAAAAGTTGTGTTAGCCATATTAATATCCTCCTAGATATTTTAAATACAGTCCCTAGGGAAGTCGACTATATGCGTCTGTATTCAATAAGTTTATTTAAATATATAGTAAGGTAGTTATAACTGATTTTTTAGTAGAGTGCAAGAGAGCCTACGGTATTTATGCATTTCAGCGATGTAGCTTTTGACTAAGTAGCTACAGAAACTTGTGGAGCTGCGTCTTCGACAGAATTCTGTCTATGAGCAATAGCTGCTTCTTCCAGCTTAATGTCAGTAATGACTCTTCTAACTTTGTCATCAATTCTGACCATTTCAAGAGTGTATCTATCATTAGACAGATGCTCCTGTTGCCACTTCAACTCCAAGGACCTTTTTTGTTTGTATAGGTCTTGTATCATCAATAACCTCCTCATAAGTTATTCGATTTATCTCGTTATTATAGTTGTTTCCGAGATACTCCCATTTTATACTCTTTTCTCCTAGCTTGTCAAGTATTGCTTTTTCAACACTTTCAGCCGTATCTTCAGCATGTTCAATATTAAATATTGCATGATGATCGTAAGCCCAAATATTTATGCGAGTTTTTTTCATTTACACACCTTTATATGTAATAAAGGGGCCGAATTGTGTCGGCCCCTAAAATATTAATTATTATGCGCCAGGATTTCCGTAGATTCCTCTTGGATCAGAGAAACCAAATACGTATCTTTCTCTAGCTTTGTATCTAACATTACCAGTATCGAAGTCGCCTTCCATAGTAGTTTTGATAGGTGATCTGCTAAAATGCTTAAGACCATTAGGTACATCTGTTTTAACAAACCATGCATCTGGGTCAGTTAAGTAATGGTTAACTACGTAACCACCAGAAACCATTCCCATGTTTTTGATTGCATTGATATCGTTATCAGCAGTACCTGTTCTGCCTTCAGTGTTTAACAAACGATCTGCTACGAATTGCAGTTGAGGTGGAACTATCATTTTAGTTCCTCTCGCTGCGATTTTTAAGCCTCTTTCATCTGTAAGAGCTGAAATGTCAATCATCGCTTGCTCTAAAGAAGTTTCATTACAATCAGCAGCTACTGCTGGTTGATTTCTGAAAGTTCCTGCAAGAGTAGGGTGAGTTGTATTTCCTGCTCCGTCATTTCCGAAAAGAGCTACGCCGTCACCACCTGCAAATGTATTGTTGAAACCGTTATTTAAAACAGCTGCACCTTTTACATTTTTAGTAGAGGCCATAGATCTTGCTAAAGCTTTTGTATATCTAGACGCAAGTCTGTCATACAAGTTATCCTCAATCGCTTCTTCAGTGATTGCGAACGCTAAAGCGATCGTTTCGTTAGTGTATCTAGCAGTGAAAGTTTCTTGTGCATCATCAAACTGAACGCCTTGGCCTTCAGGTTTAACTGCTGCATTTCCGAAACCAGATAACATCACTTCTTCTTCGAACGCTCTGTCTGAAGATTCAGTATCAAATATCTGTGTTGTTTCATCTGCATATTGTCTGTACTCAAGTCCGAATAGTGCATTCAAACCTGGTTCTAGTTCTTTAACTAGTTGTGCTCTTGATATTGCCATGTTTTTATTCTCCTATTCTATGACTATGCTAAGTAAGCGTTTGCTTGTGGGTTGTAAGAGATAATAATATCTGCACCAGCTGCTGTTAAATCATTTTGATTTGTAACATTTGCTGATCTTACAAGTTTCCACATGTAGTTTGCAGTTCCAGTTGTATTAGCGATATCTAGTGTACAATCTGATTGACCATCTACACCGGCTCCAGCATCATTTAAGTTGTAACCTGTGTTAGTCAATGTATTGAAACTAGCTATACCTACTGCTGCGTCTGCTCTAGCTGTATACTCTTGGTGTGGATTAGTGTTTACAAAAGCAGTAATATTATTACTACCTGTGTTGTAATCTACACTTGAAGTTTGAGCTGCTGCTAAACCGTTAGTCCAAGTTGGTTTTCCATTTGCATCAACAAAAGTTGCGCCATTGAAAACACCTAAACTTCCGTTAGTGTTAGCTGTGTTATGTGCCCATGTATTACCACCAACAATACCATCTGTCATTAGGGCAGCTGTTTGATCTTGAATGTGTCCAAGAACACCAGCTCCACCTGCTGCAGTTTGCATTGCTACGGGAGCACCTTTGAAAATAGCTTTAGTAGCCCCTGGGCTACCGCCGCCTTGAACTGTGAACTCAGATTGACCACCTGTAGCTGGAGTATTTCCAACTGTCATAGTCTGTCTGCATCCAAAGCCCGCTGTCGAGTTATTTGCCATATCTTATTTTCCTTTATATGAACCTGCCGTTGTTAAACGGCCTCCAGTTCGGTTTAATTTATTTTGTTGGACCTAGAAATTACTAAAAGATTATTTCTTTGAACCACCAAAAGTTACACGAGTCTGCCTCTCTTGATTGATTGGCATACTTGGGTGCTGTTCCTTTAGAAGATCAGAATTTACAGCTTCGTCTCGTTCTTTCGTTTGGTTGCGATAGTACGATTCACGCTGTTGTGCGATTTCTTCGGGTATCCTTGCCAGCACAAGGCCACCAACACCAATTACACCTTGGTATTTGCCTGATTTGTGATCCATAGTTGGGTATTCAAAGTCGGGATATTCGTCAGCTCTCACTAACTCCCATCCTTCTCTTAATCTTGCTGATACATTTTTTGTATCATCATTACCAAGAATCTCTACTCTGATCCATCTATGTCTGTACCCTTTGGGTGCAGGCGGTGCATCTAGTGAGTTGGGTGGAGTCCAAGTTGTAGGTTTTTTTACCTTATCTCTTGTTTGACTCGCACGAGAAGCTTTTATTGTTTCATTTTCCATATGCTTATACTCCTTCCGTGATATTGTTTACTTGTTTCGCATACTCTTCGAGTGGCACGCCTATTCTTTTAGCAATTGCTACCTGTGATGGCGAGAGTTTCACAGTTTTTTTGCGTCCTGATTTAGCTGAACGATTAGCTGAAGCTACAGTTTGAGCAGGTTTTGCTCTTTCTGTAGAAGTGTTTTCTATCTTATCAAACTTATGCGGAAATTCAACCCTTATTCTTGAGTCAACTTCTTCATAATATTCGTCAGTTTTAGGATCATAACCCTCTTCCTCTACAAGCTTTTTATGTATATCAAAAGCTGTATAAGTCATAGCAGTGTCATTACCAAACCAAGGATTTCTTGTAGACCATTCTTCTGCTTTAGGGTCAGACTGTTGAGCCGGTTGTTGTTGTTGAGGATTAACTCTTACTTGTTTTTCTTTAGGTGCTTCTATTTCTTCTGCTTTCATAGAAGCAATTCGAGCATTCTCTACTGATAACGTAGCAAGTTGTTGCTGTGCTGCAATCTGTGCCTCAACGTCTTGTGATTCAATTGCATTTTTAAGAGCTAACTTAGCTGCTGCTAAACTAGTCGTAACTCTGTTTTCAAATTCACTAACATAAGATTTATCTAATTTAGATAATCTTTTTTCTGCTGCATTTTTTTGAAGATTAACTGTTTGAGCATACTGAACAGCTTCTTCTCTCTGTCTTTCCGCTTCTCTCATTTTACGAGTTAATTTAGCAATACGTTTTTGAACGCCTTCACTATATTCTTTTAACTCATCTTTTTCTTCTGGTTTTTTTTCGTCTAACTTTACCTGTTTCTCATTTTCATAAGTTTTATCTTCAGGTACTTGTTCAACTTCGATCTCTTCTTTTACTTCCTCTTGTTTGACCGCTTCTCCTTTATCATCTAAATTAATTTCAGCTCCTTCTGTTTCGCCTACATCAATTAGATCTTTTGTTTCTTCTGGCATAGTTTCTCCTATGTGGTTAAATTAAATGAAGTAGTGATTCAGGATCTTTAACAGTTCCTAGCACTTCATCATCGTTAAGTATTCGCACTTCTCCACCTTCTATTGGTAATCTTGAACCCGCATAACGAGCGAAGATAACCCAATCTCCTTTTTTACACCAAGGCTCACCAAATTTATCTTTATCCTTGTATGCTAAATCTCCCATCTTTAAAACATAACCACACGTAGTTGCAATTCTTGCTTTGTCTAAAGATTCTTGAGAAAATAATATTCCACCTTTTGTTTTATTTTTTGGTGTAAAAGGTAAAACTAAAATTCTATAACCAGATGGTTCTGGTAATTCATCAACTGTTTCAGTTCCTATATTTTCAGGACTTAATGCTTCAGGTTCTGGAGGTAATTCTTTTTTTTCTTGTTCGTATTTATCTTGAAGACCAAGTTTAATTTTTGGTACTTCCGTTTCCGATGTCGATAACGTTTCCTTGCTCATCTTGTTGCTCCTTTGGTTTTAGCAGGGTAGAGATGTCCTGTAATGTTAATTGTATGGCATGTGCCTGTCCTACTAGATACTTATATTTCTCCATATTGTCAACCCCTCCAGCTAGGATTGCATCTCCAATTTGTTGTAATCTTTCTTTTAATGATTTTTGTGTTTTGCTTATTACATTTATTTCGTCCATTACTCTTCTCCTTGTTGTTCTCGAAAATCTTCCAACACTCCAAGTTTTTCTTGAGCTGCTGCAATTTTTTCTAATTGTTTATCTACTTCTTCAATGTGTTGTGGATGTTCTCCAATACCTACTGAATTCTCTAAATATATTTTAATGGTTGCATCGGCTTCAGCTATTTGTGCTTCATACCTTGATTCTAATGCTGTTAAGATTGCTTGCTTCACTAACATTTCCATCGTCTACGTGCCTGTCGAAGTCTTGAATTTGGATTGGCCGCAGCTTTAGGAAATTGTTTCATTTGTCCTGCACTTCTTGCACAGTACGATTTTCTTCTCTTCGCTGCAGCAGAACCTTTTTTAACTTTTCCAGTTACCGCTGTTTTTAATTTACTTCCAGGATTTGCTCTTCTATAAGCAGCTACACCTTTAGCTGTCATACCGGCACCTGATTTTGTAGATCTAAAATTTTTTTTATTTCTTTTTGGCATAACGTCTCCACCTCTAGCAAAGCCAGGAGCATCAATCATCTTACCATAATATTTTTTTGAACTTGCGTTACTTAAACTAACAGGACCAGAAGATCCTTGAGCTTCTTTTTTTATATAACTTCCAGTATATTTAGCATCTGGCATTCTCATATTTATACAATGTGAGTTTTACCACAAAGTAAACAAACTTTAATGGGTTGAGGAATTTTTACAAATTCTGTTGGACATTCACATCTTTTGCCAAATATTCTATCTATAATTCTTTTAAATAGTTTTTTCATTATTTTTTTCTTAATTTACCTAATGTTATAGCAAGTCTAGCTCGTTGACCCATCTTACCTTTTTTCTTAGCAGCAGATGCTAATTTTTTTGTAGGAATCTTTTCGCCTTTTTTAACGCCTAAAGATTTTCTCAACGCCCCTGGTTTCTTAATAGCTTTTTGTATAAATTTTTTATCAGCCATTATGAGTTTTTTCCGTAAGCTCTGCCTTTTCCTCTTTTTGCCATTCCACAACCTCTAACTTTACCACCTTTTTTGTAGCCTCTATTTAATTCAGATACTACTCTATCTTTTTCAGCTCTTCTATTTTTGTTCATCTTTTCAGAATCAATTCTCCCCATTTCTTCTAAAAGATTCATTCTTCCTGTGTTCATAAATTACCTATTTATTTTTCCAGATTTTTTAGCTTTAGAACCAAATTTTCCGTAAGACTCATCTCTTGAATCTTTAAGTTGTTTAGCAGTTCTTTTTTTTCTTACTCTCATAGCGATAGATTCATCTTTTCTATCTTTGTATCCCTGTTTTTTCTTTTTAACAGATCCACCTTTTTTCATACCAGAACTTCCATATGGAAATCTTACTGGTGATCTTACTCCGTTTTGTCTCATTTTTTTGCTCCGTGTTGTTTAAATATTTGTGTACCCTTTATACCATAAATGCTCGCGACGACAAGGATCCACAAATTTGTAAACCATGAAGGGAGTGCCGAGAAGTGTTCAAAGAACACATTTACTTTCTCCATAGCTGACGGATCGTCACTTACAACTGCCCAGGCCAAAATTGCTATGGGCGCCGAGAGAATTATCAAAACTGCCTCGTCTTTCCAATCTGACTGACGGGCTTCTAATAATTTTCCCTGGTAAGCTTCCTTACCTTCGGCCATACGAGAAGCGTGCATAAGCTGTGCATCTGACATAGCTATTTTCGTCTTCTGCTTGTTAGCATAAATTTTACTTCCAGCAGAAACGGCTAATTTAATTGCCGATAACCACATGTTAGTACCAAGTAGCTTTTACAGGTTTTTTATCAGCTCTTAAAGCTTTAGTTCCTTTTACAGTAACTACTTCTGCTTTAGTGCCGCTCGTCATAGGAATAGTAACTCCGCCTGTTGCATAACCATCAGCTCCAGCTCCTAGTTCTTTTACAACTTTAGGGTCTTTATTCATAAAACCTGAACCTTTAGTCCAATCTTTGCTCATAATGTTTCTCCTTGTTAATATTATAGTTAATTTTTCTTAAAATTTCTACCGAAATCGTGTCTTTTACTTTGATCTGACATTTGTTGTTTAGCAATTGACACTCCTGCACGTAGTCCAGCTAATTCTTCGTTTTGTTCTAGCTTTTCATCGTGTTGTTGGTCGTTCATCATAGCTCTCATAGTGTCTAAATCAAGTCTAGCTTCATTATTTGAATTTCTGTCTTGATCAGCTCTAGCTTTTAAGTCTAATTCTCTAGATTTTAGTTTAAGTAGTGGATCACCACCTACTTCACTGCTAATTTTATCTTCTTCTTTAGCATAATCTATAGTCATTTCTGCAATCAACACTGCTTTTCTAGCTTCGATCGCATCTGTAATCTGTTTTATACGTTGTTGACTTTGCATAGCCATTGGATTTTGTTGCATCATTTGTGGATTTTGCATTAATGGTGCTAATTGTTGTTGAATCATTTTTAATTCTTGCATTTCTTGAACAAATTCTATTTGTACTTGCTCTTGTGCCATTAAACTAATGTGTTCAAGTATGTTTTTTTGTAAACCCATCATAGCCATTGGATTATTTTGCACCATAGAGATTGACATGAAACTTAAATGAGCATCAATATGTGCTTTATGGTCTTGACCAGGAAAAGCTTGAAAAGGTTTACCACTAATAGACAAAATATGTTCTAAACTTGGGTCCATTGGTTGTGGTTGTTGTGGAGGTGGTAAAATTGCGTTTATATTTTTAATACCAAACGCTTCATACATAGATCTATACGCTTGATACATATTATGCATTTTAGGATTTGATTGTGCAAGTTGTAATTGTGCTTGAGCCATAGAAATTCTTTGTGTTTGAGAATAAATGTTTGGATCTGCAACAGGTAGAATATCTATCTTGTCATCAAAGTCTAAAACTTTAATATTTCTTTGTGCACCTGGAACATCATAAGGATATTCTGGTGGTAAATAAGTTTTAAATACTTCTGCTAGTAATTTAAATTCTGATTTTAAACCAACATACAATCTTTTGTGAATTGCTGACATTACACGAGAGCCACGCTCTAATAATGCAACTGTTGTTCCAACTGCAGCTTGTTGATTCATATCTCCTACCTGTGAATCTGCAATACTTGCAAATCTTTGAGCAGACTGAACACAAATACCCATTAATTGTAATAGTGTTGCATCAGGACCTTTAAAAGGTAATTGCATAAACTGATCTTTAATATTTCCACCTGGTACATCTACATCTCTGAACTCACCAGGTTGTAATGGCTGTGCATCGTCTCTCATTCTAACGCCTCTAGTTTTAAAACCAGCAGGTAAGTTAGCTAAAGTTCCAGCATCTAATAATTGTCTTAATGCAACAGTAGCTGTACGTGATAAACCACCAATCATATGAATTAAACCTAAACCATAAAAACCCATACCTGGTAAAAATTTAAAATGTACAAAATAATCTTTTTTCTTTTTTAATTGATCTTCTGCTTCAAAGTTTCTTCTAATAGATAAAATTTTTCCATTCGCTTCATCCATAGTAATGATGTAAGGCAGTTTAATTCCAGTGGGCTCACCATCTTCAGGATTCACATCTTCATATCCTTCCAAATCTACGTTGACATGCATTTCTAAAATTGTGTACATGTCTTCACTACCATTTTGAGTAATGCCTTCTAATTCTAATTCTTTTTGTTTTAATTGATTTTCTGTAACCGGCGGTTCTCCCAAATCAATGTCTTTGTAAAAGCCATTGATTTGTTGTTTACGTAAATCATTTTGAGAAATACGTATAACATGGATTACAGCTTCCGCATCTTCTAATGAGGTAGCAGAGTACGGCACCACTAAATCGTCAGCGGGTATAAATTTAGAAACAGCCCTACCTAAAAGATCATCATAGTAAACTTTCTTAAAGGTAGAACCACTTAGGGGTAGATAGAAAAGCATTTGATCAAACTCTGGTTCATACTCTTTCATCTGATCCATAATTTGATAATTCATAAAATCTTTAACACGTTTAGATTGCTCTTCTTTAGGAACATTAATATCTCCTAAAATTTGAGTTCTAACCGGACCTTCTGCAGGTAATAATTCTTTGTAAGCTTGTGCTTGAAATTGTGTTACGGCTTCTGCCAACACTGGGTGAGTAACTGAACTTGCACCTCTAAATGGTTCTGTTCTAGTTATATATTTAAATCCAAGTAGACTTAATCCTTCTTTATAACTTTCTTCCCAATCTTGTCTTGATTGTTTGTAATCTTTATACTTGTCCATTAGTTCTGAACCTAATGAATCTAAATCTTGATCATCTATAAATTCTGCTAAGTTAGCATTGTGGTCTTGACCCCCTTCAGGATCTGTTTCATTTGGATCAAAGTTAATAGTTGCACTACCATCTTCTTCCATTTCAATTTCTGTTTTTCCATCCATTGATGTATCAGTAACAGCTTCAGTAGCATCTACTGTTTCTTCCTCTGGAAGATCTATTTCAATTGGATTATTTGGTAAACTTTTGTCTATTTCAGCCATGGGCTATTCTATCCTCTATTCTTGATTGATTCAACACCTGAAAGGTGTGTATCAGTTGTTTTGTTAAAAGTCAATGTTGGTGTCATCCATCAACATATCGTTGTATATTCCCCTATCGTAATCACTCATTTGATTCATTTTCTCAATCTCATTTTGTGCAAATTCATAATAGTCTTTTCCTAATCCTGCCGCTGTCATGGCTGCACCAATAGGAGTTCCCATTCTTAATAACTTACCTGCACCAATTCCCATCATTCCTAATCCAGCCATAGGATCTGCTAATGCTTCTGGTAAACTTTCACCTTGATCCATATTTTCTTTTACTGTCATAGCAGTTGTAGCTATTCCTGCAGGTGCTGCTAAAGTTTTAATTAAACCTTTTAATAATGCACTGCCGGGTTTTGTCATACCTGCTGCTCCTACTGCACCAGCTACAGTTAGTGGTTCGGGATTATCTGCTGCCCATTCTAAAAGATTTGATTGAGAAGCAACATCATCACTTCCTGTTTTTACAATTGAACCAATAGTTGGATTATAAGTTATAGCGGCTTCTGCTTCATTACCAGTTGCCATCATACCACCCATTATCGCAGCGGGGATTGCGGTCTTTGCTTTGCCAATAGTTTTAAGTATATTCATTTTATTTCCTAAAGCCTCCGCATTCGAAGAAATAATATTAGATGTTTTAGTAACAGGGTCTACTTCAATTACATCTTTAAATCCTAATCGAACTCCGGTTTTATTATCTCTGACTGTCATATTATAGTCTGACAATATTTTATCTATTGTTGCTCCTTTTTTAATAATAGGATTTGTAGGATCTTTAGATGCTATTTTTTTAAAATTTTCCATAAATGCTCCCATATTTCCTGGAGCAGCTTGAAGATTATTTGGATAATAAATATTTTTAGCTTTTCCTTGGACACTTGATATATGTTCTGGTTGCCAAAAAGTTCCTGCTTTAGCTCTATCTCTAATTTTTTTAATTAATTCTTCATTAGAAAGATCATCATATTTATCAAAAGATATAATTCCTTTATTTAAATTATTAACGTTAGCATTTATTTTCATAGAGTTAATAAGTTTTTGATTTGATAAAATTTCTGTATCCGACATTTTTAAAATATCATTGTTAAGTGCTTTAATTTTATTTACTAAATCATCAGACAACTTACCGGCTTTTAATCCTGCTGCTTTTTTACCTACATTTAATCTTTCTCTTCTTACTCTTGAGCCTCTATCTTTTATTTCATCAAAATTAGGACCTTTTACTTTTCTAAATTTAGATATGTCTTCACCTTTTTCTACTAAAATATTTCTCATTAAATGACTTTGAGCATAACGAGTTTCGTCTGGAAAATATTTTCTTGCAATTTCAGAAAGATTTCTTTCGCCTTTATTTAATTGAGTTTTATATTCATTAAATATTTTTGTTTTTGTATTTTCTGGTATTTCTTTTTTTGTTTTAATAAAAGGACTTTTATAATTTAATTTATTATCTAATTGTTTAATACCATCTCTAGTAAATTTAGATCCTCTTTCAGGTACAAAATCGGTTTTTTTATTTAAATACTTTGTAAAATTTTTAGCTGATAAATCTTTATTTTGATTTCTTATTTCTAAATAATTATCTGAAGTTAAAACTTTTGTTTTTAAAGCTGTTGAAGAAAAATTTTGGGCTGCTTTTAAAGCTTTTTCTGGTGTACCAAATTCTTTTACACCAAAATATTTAAATACATTATTTTTACGAGATCTTACTCTATATCCTATTACTTCACCTGTATCCGGACTTTTTTGAACTGAAACAAATTTTCCAAATTCTGTTAGTTTAGCCACAGTCCGCGCCTCTCTTTAAATTAACCTGTGTTCAACTTGTCTTAATACTTCAGTATCAAAACCAGTTAAATCTACACCGGCGTTAGTTAAGAAGTTTTTAGCAACACCATCACCATTGTAATCAGCAAATTCAATATCGTTAATAAAGATTCTTCTTGCTGTTGTATCTAGTGAGTAGACAACGGGTATCTTATCAATCTTAACTGCAAGTGGACTATCTTTAACCATAATAAATCTACCATCTTCTTTAACATAGTGACTACCTGCAACAGTAACACCTTTGTAATCATGTATTTCATCAGACGCTTTAAATTGGAATACACCTGTAACTTCTCCGCCCTTAGTAGCATCGCCAAGTTGAATATCTTTAATTTTCTTTTCACTACCATTAGCCATTTGCACAAGAGTATTTGGATCAAAACAAAATCCACCATATCCAGATTCTCCACCGCCTTTACTACCACCACTATCAGCTCCACCACCTTTTCCGCCTCCACCACTTGAAGTGCCGGTATTACTGCTAGATTTACTACTCTTACTTGAACCACTCCAACCTGTACTAGTGTGTGGGTTAGGGTTTCCTCCTTTGTATCCTTGTTTCTTACCATATGAAGAATTAGGATTAACTGTAGATGCTCCAGATTTACCATCATTTTTAGAAGCATTTTTATTAATATCATCTTCTTTTTTATCAAGGTTCTTTTGTATCTCTCTAGTTTCTTTTCTAGTTTTTGTTGCAGCCGCTTGTTTTTCAATTTCTTTTTGTACTTGTATATTTTTAAATTTGTTAATGCCTATAGTGCCTAAGAATGTAAATGGATCACTAAAACCTAAAGTTTTAAGTGCTTTATTAGTGATAGCATTTGTACCCATTTTTGCTATATCAGAAAGACTAAAATTTAAAGCTTTGTCAACTAAACCTGCTAATATTCCTTGAGCTTCTTTTTTTTCTTCAAAAGAAGGAGAATACTTACCACCAAACGGATCTTCTACATTTGGATCTTGAGCAAGTCCAATACTTGGAGGTGCACTTAATATTCCTGTTTGATTTGTTAAGTCTGGTGCACCAGTAATTTGAAAATCACCTATGTTACTTGGTTTAGAAAGATCTTCAATTGATATTGATTCATCGACAGTTGTAGATGGACCGGCAATATCTCTCATGTTTGGTCTATCTATTGTTGTAATACCACCTGTTGGTGTTGAAGTTATTTGACCTCTGTTTCTATCTGGTATTCCTCCAACTAATCCCATTTCTTCAGAAACTATTCTAGAATCATTCGTAGGATTTCCTCTATCTATAAAATCTTCATTGTCTTCCATTCCTCTATTTCTATCTGGTATCTCAAGTCCTGGTGTTGTTTTAGAAATAATCTCATCTAACATTGAACTGCCTTTATCAGCGTCTGCAGTTTTAATACCCATATCAATTAATGTATCTCGAGTAGTTGTATCTTTTGGACCGTCGCCGCCTCCGCCGCCATCTCCTCCGCCTCCACCTGAAGGAGGTGGTGTAGTTGGTGGTGTAGTTGGTGGTGTTGTAGTTGGTGGTGTGTATAAATTTAATCCTGATAATCGATCCGCGATCTCTTGGTCGGTATAACCATACGCGTTCATAGAAGTATAAATATTTAATGCTTCACCTGTTAAAGGTGAACCACCCATAAACAATCCTTGTCTTGTAGGTATCATCATAGAACCAATCCCACCGCCGTTCGCGTACATCATATTCTCTGAATCTGGTGGTACATATTGATCGTGATACTGATGATAAGTTTTATCTCCGTAAGTCATCCCACCTTGTGCTAAATTTTTTATGGCAATCATTAGACCACCATTTTTATAACCTTGTGCCATTGCTTCTTTTACAGCTTCACCAAACTCATAGCCTTCTTCATCCATAAGTCTTGTAACTTCTTTTGAAATGTCTGATTGTTTATAATC
>Ga0208645_1001136_pt1 | contig 24422 bp, 27 predicted proteins | sample VirMetDEL_Sep_01_FD_184519 | JGI IMG/M metagenome (GOLD analysis project Ga0208645, IMG submission 184519) | Aqueous microbial communities from the Delaware River and Bay under freshwater to marine salinity gradient to study organic matter... | ecosystem: Environmental > Aquatic > Marine >... | reverse complement strand
TCTCTGGTATTGTTATACCTGAAGGTGCTACTGCAGAAGAAGTACGACAGTTAATTCAAGAAGCTATTGACGGTATACCTGAGGGTATTTCTCTTGAAGACGTAGGCAACGTAGTTAACGAAGCTATTGCTAACATAGAGTTTCCTGAAGGACTGTCAGAGGGTGATGTACGTGGCATTGTAGACAGTTTTGGTTTTGCTACTTCTGCTGACGTACAGGCTGGCTTTGATGATCTTAATGACAAGATTGACAACGTACTTAACGGTGTTGCTACACAGTTTACAGAGCAAGAAGCTGCGTTTGCTGCTGATCTACTTGGTTTAGAAACCTCTGTATTCCAACAATTAGCGGCTACAGAAGGCGCTCTAAGAGACGAACTGTTAGGCTTAGGTGAAGACTTAGACAGTATTAGAGCAGACTTTTCAGGACGTTTTGATGAGTTTGCAGATACCTTTGCTCTCTTCCAGACAGACGTTAGTGGACAGTTTGCTGACCTTAATCAACGCTTTGATGATGCTATCAACGGCATTGCTACACAGTTTAGCGATCAAGAAGCAGAGTTCCTAGCTAGTATTACAGGACTTGAGGCTTCTATAATTCAATCTCTTGCAGCAGTAGAAGGTGGACTTAGTGCTGAACTAGAGATGCTAGGTACTGACCTGATATCTTTGCAAGAAGACGTAGCAGGACGCTTTGATGAGTTTGAGTCGTTTACTTCAGAGCAGTTTGAACTTGCAGCGACCGAACGTCAACAACTACAGCAAGCCATTATTGCGGCTAACGGTGACATTACACAGCTAAGCGCTGACATGCAACAAATGTTTGCAGACTTTGGCGGTACTATTTCTGATCTGTTTGCTGGCGTAGGTGTTGACATTGAAGCACTACAAGCAGGACAGATAACGCAGGAAGAAGCACTAGACCAACTGCGTACGTCTATAGGACAACAGTTTACCACGGCGCAGGAAGAGCGTCAGGAGCTACAACAAGCAATCATAGCTGTCGGTGGTGACGTAACTCAGCTTAGTGACGACATGATGCTACGGTTCCAACAGCAGGACCAAAGCATAGAAGAACTGTTTTCTGGTACTAACGTAAACATTGAGGCATTACGTCAAGGGCAGATAACACAACAAGAAGCATTTGATGCTTACCAGCAGTACACAACAGAGCAGTTTGGTCAAGCACAACAAGACCGTTTAGCACTAGCTCAAGAGATAATCAGTGTTGGTGGTCAGGTAGAAGCTCTTAGTGCAGACAGTCAACAACGGTTTGCTGAACTAGGTTTGTCTCTTGCTGATCTGCAGGAAGAATTTAATGTAAACCTAGTTGGTCTACAGCAAGGACAGATTAGTCAGGCTGAAGCGTTTGGTCAGTTTAGAGACAGTGTTACTACACGGTTAGGCTTGGCAGAAGAAGAACGTGAAGAAATACTGACACGTCAAGCTGACTTTGAAAGAGTGTACGGTGAAGAGCAACAAGCACTGCAAGAGCAAATTACTACTGGCAATTTACTAACTATGTTAGCTGGGGGTGGTATGTTTGGTGGTGCTGCTGCTCCTGCTCGAGCACCTTACAAAGAGTTTACAAAGGGTATAACGTACCGTCCCAGAGAAGCACCAGAGCTTGCTATTAAAACGCCAGCAATAGACTATAACGAAGAAGCACAAAAATTATTAATGCGAACCCGCAGACGAGGAATGCTGGTATGACGTACCTTAACTTAATGAATAATGTACTACGCCGATTACGAGAAGAAGAAACAACATCGGTTACTGGTACTACCTACGTTAAGATGGTAGGTGATTTTATTAATGATGCAAAGAAAATGGTAGAAGAAGCAACTGATTGGTCAGCTTTGCGTTCTACTATTATTGTTTCTACTACTGCATCAGACAACACTTATTCGCTGACGGGCGGTAGTGACAACGTAAAGGTTATGTGTGTTCTTAACGACACGAGTAACTTGTTCATGGACTACCAAACAAAAGACTGGTTTAACGAACAGTTATATATTAGCAGTGCAGCAGAAGGTGAACCACGGTATTACACCTACAACGGTCTTGATGCTAGTGGTGATACGCAGGTACTAGTAGGACCAACTCCTGACGGTGTATACAATCTTCGGTTTGATGTTGTAAAAAGACAAGCTGATTTGAGCAGTAACACAGATACATTGCTAGTTCCTGCAATGCCTGTTGTACATCTTGCTGTAGCGTTGCTTGCACGAGAACGCGGTGAAACTGGTGGTACTTCTGTTGCTGAGTACTTCCAAATTGCTGATAAGTTTTTGTCTGACGCTATTGCTATAGACGCAGCAAAGCACCCTGAAGAGATGGTATTTAGGACTATTTAATATGGCTCAACAACTGCAAAGTATCAATCTTGTAGCTCCGGCGTTTAAAGGTGTTAACACCGAAGATTCGCCGTTGGCTCAAGACCCGTCGTTTGCAGAAATTGCAGACAACGCCGTGATTGACAAACGTGGTCGTATTGCTGCACGTAAGGGCCACACTGTCGTAACAACAAACAAGACTGTCCTTGGTACTGACTCGTTACGATCTATTAAAGAGTTTAAGGACAACGCAGGAAACACTAAGATATTTTCTGTAGGTAACAATAAGATCATTAGTGGTACAACTACACTAGTTGATGAGACTCCCGGTGGATACAGCATCACTGCAGACAACTGGAAGCTTGTAGACTTTAACGACAAGATCTACTTCTTTCAACGTGGGTTCCAACCTCTTGTGTACGACAACGCAGGAGGCTCTGTAATCACGCTCAGCAGCGTTTCTGGTGCAGCTGGTGTTACTAGTGCTATGTACGGTAACGAAGTCCTAGCGGCTTATGGAAGGCTCTGGACAGCAGACGTTACTGGAGACAAGTCTACTGTTTACTGGTCTGACCTTTTGATCGGCCATGACTGGTCCGGAGGCACTAGCGGTAAAATAGACATATCTAAGGTGTGGCCTGATGGCTATGATGAGATTGTAGCGTTAGCGGCACACAACGGACTGTTGATTATCTTTGGTAAGCACAGCATTGTTGCGTATCAAGGAGCAGAAGCACCAGCAACAATGGCATTGGCAGATACTGTAGCGGGTGTTGGTTGTGTTGATAGAGACACTGTGCAGTACACAGGTACGGATGTATTGTTCTTGTCTCACACCGGACTTAAGAGCTTTGGTAGAACAATACAAGAAAAATCAATGCCTATTAGCAGTCTGTCCGGTAACATTACCAAGGACATTATTGCTGCGTTGCAGAACGAGACTGAGTTCTTTAGGTCTGTGTACAGTCCTGAGGAAGGCTTCTACCTGCTAACCTTTACAGGACAAGACGTAACGTATTGTTTTGATGTGCGAAGTACTTTAGAAAATGGAGCATATCGTGTTACTCGTTGGCCGTCTACTAAGTTTACGTCATTTACACGCTTAGACAACGGCACGTTATACATTGGTACTAACAACGGTATTAGCACGTACACCGGCTACAGTGACAACGGAGAAGGCTACAGATTTAAGTACTATAGCCCAAGCTTAACATTTGGTGATAGCTCTAGAATCAAGATTTTAAAGAAGTTGAAGCCGACATTGGTTGGTGCAAACAACGCAACAGTATTTCTTAAGTGGGCTTACGACTTTGAAACAACGTACGCTACTGCAGAATTTACAGTAGGTAACCAAATTACTGGGTTTTATGGTGAAAGTGAGTACACCACCGTAGAGTTTACAGCAGGACAGTTGACCAATGCAAGGTCACTTAATACAACAGGATATGGAACAAGTGTGCAGGTAGGACTAGAGTCAGAGATAGACGGTTTTGCTTTGTCACTACAGGAGATTAACGTAATGGCTTTGATAGGAAAGCTACTTTAACGGGAGTAAAACATGGGACCTTTTCCAACAGTACAACCACCAACAACAGAGGAAAGTTCTGGTAACGCTTTTACAGAAATGTTAAGTGGCTTAGGGTCTTTTCTTTCTCAACCTGACGTTTTGCTTCCGGGTGTAGTTGGTGGACTATTAACAGGGGAAGCATACGGTCGTCTTAGTGATATAGGACGAGAGGCTAGAACAGGCGCAGAAGCTCTTGCTGCACAGCAAATGCAACAGACACAGTTTAGACCGTTTACTGTGACTACTGCTACTGGTGCCGGCATGGGTACTCAGGTAACGCCTGAAGGTGGTATTGAAACTACTATGGGCTTGTCTCCACAAGAAATTGCTTTGCAGAATCAACTACTAGGAGGTGCTGGTGGTTTCTTCGGTCAAGCGGTACAACCTACACTAGATCGTGAACAAGCTATCTTTGAGCGTATGCGTAGAACACAACGTCCTGAAGAGGAGCGTCAACGTCTTGCTACAGAAGAGCGTATGGCTGCACAAGGACGTCTTGGTTTAAGTTCTGCGGCGTATGGTGGTGCTACTCCTGAGTTGTTAGCTCAAGAAACTGCAATAAACGAAGCACGTAACAGGGCTATGTTAGCGGCTATGCAACAAGCTCAAGCAGAACAGATGCAACAAGCAGCATTAGGACAACAGTTCCTTGGTGCAGGTTACTTACCACAGCAACAACTTATGGCGGCTACTCAGCCTGCACAGCAGTTAGCAGCATTGCAACAACAAGCGCAGCTTCAAGGTGCTGGTTTGTTTGGTGAAGCGACTATGTCTGGTCTTGAAGCTCAGTTGGTTGCAGAACAGGCACGAGCTAACTTACTAGGACAAACAGGTACTGGTCTTTTACAAGGTGCGTTAACTCCTAGTACAACATCAACTGAAGCAGCTATAATTCAGAAAATTCTTGGAGGCTAAACATGGCTAAGTTTTCACAAGCGTTCCTGCAAGGACTTTTACAGCCTACTTATGGGCAAGGGATGTTTACTGCCGCACAACAAGCAGCACAGCTTCCGGGTCAGCTTAGACAGCAGCAAGCACAACAACAGCAGATGGAAGCATTGCGCTCTATGACGCCTATGCAACGCGCACAGTACTCTATGCAAACAGCTAAGACTCCTGCTCAGATTACCGCTGCTCAAACTCAAATGGACGCTGCTCAAGAAAGTATAGCTGCTGGTAAAAAAGAACAAGCTGCTGCTGAGTTAAATAAATTGTATCAGCAATACATAACTGAAACTAATCCTGAAAAGATTGCTAGTCTTGAAGGTCGTATACGTAGTCTGGCATCAGCTGCTGGTCGTGATGTTACTGCAGTAGAAAACCAACTACAGGCTATTCGTAGTCGTAGGGCAACGGGAGCTACTGAACAACAGTTTGAAGCCTTCTTTGATAAGTACGTACCGGACGATAAAAAAGAAGAGTATCGTGGTCTTACTCAGGCGCAGATACTAACTCGTCTTGATGAAGATGCCGATGTAGAAGAAGCAAGAGAGTGGGCTAAGTGGTTGAACAAGAACACCATAACTGACGGTAACAGGCAGGAAGCTATTAATCTTGCAGTACAGGCATTTGGTAGTAAAGCAGCGGCAGAGGTAGCTAGAGCAGAAGCTAGTCAGCTGTCTAAAGCTAAAGAGTCTAAAGCAGAGCGTAAGCGTACTTTGTTAGTTACTTATCAAGGTAGGCAGGATCCTATGATGGCTGCTATGGGTCAACCTGCTCCTACTGCAAAGCCAACCAAGCTAGAGATTTACTTAGATGAAGATGGTAATGTTCCTGAAAGAATTGACAACCTATTAAATGATACTGCTATTTCTGCAATAGGTCAAGACTTTAATTATGTATGGTCTCCTCGAGAAGTTCCTGAAAGAAATGTTTCACCTACTCAGCCTACAAGTACAGTTCCTACTCTTAATCAATTGATGGGTGGTTAATAATGGTACAGCTGGTCGTTAAAGAAGACGACACTAAGCAGACACCTACAGTAGAAAAACTATTAGAGAAATACGGCAACACGCCTATTGATCAAATACCCGTAGATGATCTGTTAGTGATCTTTGGGGATACCCCTACTAATGAAATACCAGAGCAAGTTCGCGCTACTCTAATGAACGCGGCTGTCCAGCGTAGGGCTAAAGAGCTTGGTCCTGAAGAGGCTGGGTTTAGTGGTCTTACTTCTGCACAGGCAGCAGAGATGGCTCCGTTTGCTGCTGGTGGTATGGGTATTCAACGTATAAACGCAGCATCTATAGCTGGCTTTACAGATGGCTTAATGGATTCTCTTCGTGGTTTAGGCTTAGCACCTAAGAAGTCCCTCGAAGAAGAATTTGACACCAGAGTAGAACTAGCTAGAGCGCCTGAAGATTACTTTTCAGGTATGTTAACAGGTTCTGTTGCTGATCCTGTCGGCTTAGCTGTTGGTGGTGTAGGCGGTAAGTTAGCTGTAGCAGGTGCTACTAAAGCTCTACCTAACGCTCCTAGAATAGCTACTGCTTTAGGTATTACTGCTGGCGGTGGTGCAGAAGGTGCGGCTCAGGGTGCTCTTATTCCTGTATACGAAGAGTTCGGTGACAGCCGTTTAATGAACACTCTTTATGGTGCTGGTATAGGTACTGTCTTGGGCGGTGCGGCTGGTACTGCAGGGGCTGTTGTTACTCCACCGCTACGTGCACCTGAAGTAAAACCAGAACTAGCACCACAGCCTGTATCTTTACAGCCCAAAGCTCTGTCGGGTCAAGACTACAAGCCTCGTATGAACAGACCTGTAGAGACTCCTGTCACTACTGCCGCTGTAGAGCCTACACCTCAAGTTACTCGTTCTACTCCTGCTACGCTTAAAGTACAAAACATAGATCAACAGATTGCAGACCTTGAGCAAAAAGCACAACAAGTAGGACGTAAGAAGCGTAAGCCTATCGAAAATCAGATAGAGAAACTACGTATTGCTAGACAGAACGAACTTAACCAAGCTAACGAGAAAGCCGCTGTCATTAAAGAAAAAGTTGTCTCACTAGAGAACCAGCTAGATAGGTTGTCTCGCCGCAAAGAAGAACTACAACCCGGAGAGGCTGGTGCAAAGGCTAGGCAAGCTCGTGCAGAACGAAGAGCAGAAGAACTACAAGAAGAAATAGATACTCTTACTGGTCTAGATTACTCACCTAACGGCGGATACGTTGTTACTATATCAGGCGTAGGATACGATAATCCTTTGCAGATTGTTAACAAGAAAAACAGATTAGAGTTAAACAATCCTACTGATGCAGAAATTAGCGTAAAGCTACCACCACCTAAAGAGACTGGTGATCCTGTTACTGATGCAGCGAACAAGTTAAATTATATCCTTAACTCTGACGATGCTGCTCCACGGTTAGGATTAGATGCTCCACCTAGTGCGTCGTCTGCTGGTGTACGCCCTGCAGTACAGTATGCACAAGAAGTATCAGCAGGTGTTGATGAAGCAGCAGCGCGTCGGGCTGGTGAAATGCCACCGTCTACTGCTAGAGATAGAGCAGATATGCCTGTAGGTAGAGACATAGGCAGACAAGAAGAGATGACCCAAGAAGAAATAGGTCGTCGTGCTGCATTGCTTGCTGCATCAACAGAACAGAAGCAACGTCAACAAGCCAAGCAGATGGGACTCAAGGACGAGGATGTTGACTGGGCTATTCAGAACCTTCCTACTATTTCTGAGCGTAAGTTTACGTATGATAACGTAGAGCAAGCAGCTGCTAGATTAAAAGCAGGTCCAATCGGTAGAGACTATGATACACTCGTAGACTTTATTATGGATCAACCCCAAAACAGAATCTTTTCACCAGAAGAAATGGAAGCGCTGCGCCCACTATTCATTGAGGCTAACAACAGAGTAGACCAGACTTTGAGGCAGATGCGTAAGCTGAAGAAAGACGGTCAGGCTGACAGCGCTGAGATGGTTAAGTTAGTAGAAGATCTGTACTTTAATAATTACATTGCAGAGTTACAACGCACTAACGGTCGTGCTGCTTCTCATATTATGCTGCAAGCTAAAAAGACTAAGCGTTTTGTAGCAGAGAATACACGTCGTGTTAATCGCAATCAACTAATCACCAACCTGTTTGGAGTTAAGTGTGGCTAGAAAAGTTATATCAAAAGAGTGTGAAGAAAGCATTAACAGAGTTCTTGCTGCTGTTGACTCTATGCCTGAAGAATTTGAGTCTTTACGTCCTGAACTTGTTAGGAGCCTTTTAAATGATGGAGGCACTAAGAATTTTAATACGTTATCTGTTATAGCTTCTGCATACAACAACTCTTTATTAGGATCGACAGGTATGCTTATGGCTAACATAGCTTCTGCTATGGCGCAAGGTATCTTGTACGTTCCTAACTCTATGATACGAAACGGGGTGGTCAATACTTACGCTGCTTTTGCTGCACTAGCTGGTAGAGATTCTCAGATGTTTGCCAACATGGGTAGGTATTTTGCCTCTGCTATGAAGACAGGTATTGCATCTGACATAGGTCAAGACATACAGTATGTGGCACGGACTCAAGGTATCTCTGAACCAGAACTACGTAAACGTGCTAAAGAAGCTTACGTTCGTTCGTGGGCTGCAACAGACGACAGCATTACTGAAGCAGATATTGATGTGTTTGTTAATTCAATTAATCTTAGTGACGAAGAAGTGGTCAGGTTTATTACTGACATTGAATACATGGCTAATCAGAAAGTTCCTGAAAGTCTACGGTGGTTAACTATACCTCAAAGAGCCGCTGTTGCTATTGATGAATCATCTAAAGTATTTTTTAGAATGCTTAAGATTTCTGAATTAGCTAGAAAGCAAGCGTTAAAAGATGCGGCTGCTAAAGGTGTGTCAGTAGATGAACTGCATAACCAATACTTTAACGAGGTCATGGACGTACACAACGCTAAGTACCAAGGTGAACTTGAGTTAGCAGAAACACAAACTAAAGCGGCTAAGTTTAGAGCGGTACGTGCTGCTAACCAAGCACTAGAAAAAAAGAACAACGCATTCTTCCAAGACTTATTCTCTGATGAGGATATACCCTACGAAGATATACGTGAGTTTGCTTTGAACATGACGTTCCAACGCAGGCTAGGTGATAAGCCCGGCACCTTTAACATTCCCGGTATGATCAACATGATCAACAGGGAGAAGGCTAAGATTGGTCCTGAGTATTCTCTGGGTAATAACCTAAAGGCACTAGCTCTTAACCTTCAGTTTCCTTTTGCAAAGACTCCATACAACATTGTAATGGAAGGGGTGTCATATACTCCTCTTGCGTTGATACCTTTTATGCGACCTAAAGTACTTAAGAAAAAGATTAAGGAAGGAAAGGTTGAGTTGGCTAAAGAAGACATGGATGACTATCTTGTCCGCGTAGCATTAGGTACTCCCGTTTTATTTGGTATTGGTACGTTGTTTGCTGAATCAAATGCAGAAGGATTACCATTTATTGTTGGTTCTCCTATTGATGCACAAGAACGACGAAGGTGGCAACAAGCAGGTATTCCTGAGAGATCTATTCTAGTAGGTGATGTATACGTACCGTTTGAACGTATTGAGCCTGTAGGTACTGTTCTTAGCCTATACGTAGATCTATGGGAAGCTGTCATGAAAGAAAGAGATACTGACGATCCTGACTACAGTGCAATCAATACAGCTATTGACGAAACAGCAACTGCATTACTTAACGCTACCTTAAACAAAACAATACTAGAAGGTATGGTTAAGTTCTTAGATTACTTTAAGTATGATAAGGGTAAAGGTCTACAAGATTACGGAGCAGACTTAGTTAAAGGATTTATTCCTACTGGTGTGTCAGACTTAGCGCGTATTATTGATGACGAAGAACGTATAGCACGAGAGCCGTATGAGCGCATAATGCAGAGAATTCCTGGAGTTAGGGAAATGCTTCCTGTTGATACAATGCAGCTAGAAGGAGTAGACCAAGGACAGAATGCGTTTGAAATTATAACCAAGATGAACTTTGTTCCTACTAACCAAACAGAAGTGCAGAAGTATATTTACAGAACAGAAGCTAACATACCTGTAATTAACAAAGAGTTTTTAGGTGTTACGTTAAACTCTGCTGAGCTGTCGTTACTGCGTGAGTTATCTAGACCCTATCAAGATGGGATACTAGGTGGTCTTGTTGCAGGAGAAAGATTTAAATCAGCAAGAGCTTCGTTACAGAAACGAATGCTTGAGTATCACTCTTCAAGGGCTGTCAATCCTTCTACTAATAAGGCATTGATGCGAGAGTTTATACAGGAAGGTACTAAAAGGTTTGGTCCTAACTGGGTAAAAACGCTGCAGGCTCGTAAGTTTAACGAAACACTGCAGCGTAAAGGACTTCAGGATTACCAAGACTACATGTCAGTAGAGTTGGATTAGATCTCGCAGTTGTTACCAGTACAGGCTAACGTCTGTGACCCTTCAGTCATGTCAGAGTTCTCAGAGATATTCCAATCAATGTTTTCCGGGAACTCTGCCTTTAGCTTCTCATAAGTCTCTATATCAATAGGCTCATAAGGCGCCTGTTGGTAGGTGTGTTCACTGTACGGTAAGAACGATACACCACTAATCTTATCGAACTTGTTGTACAGCCATTGTCCTACTTCTAAGAATTCATTATCACGATAGTAACACGTCATAGATGGTTTGTGTTCACACCAAAAGTCTTGGTATATTTCCCATAGTTCTAACTGCTCCATAGCACCCATCTCAGAGGCCACCACAGCCCCTTTAGGCGACTGTATAGGGAAGCTGAATACCTTGGTACTGGGTGACATTACATCGTCTTCTACGGGGATTCCTGCGGCCTCAAGGACTGCACACAGTGGGTCTCTTGCATCTGCTCGTACTCGTCTAATGTACTGCTGTGCATATCTAGGGTGTATCCCACTAGCAGAATCCACCAGCTGACTAACAGTACCGCTAGGCTTAACGGCGGTGATAGCAGTAGAAGTATTAATAGATAGTCGGTCAGCCCACGATTTATTCGTAGCGATAGCTTCTTCACGCAACTCAGTAAGCCATGTCTTGAGTACACCTTTGTCTCTCCTTCCCGACAACGTCGGATGATCCATGATGCCTGTAAGCGATACTCCTAGTAATGCTTCTTCTTCAGTGTTGTTCTTCCACACCTTACGTAGGTAACGGAAGTCTGTCAGGGTAGCCTGTAAAGTTCCAAGGATAGTCGCAACACGAACTTTTCGTTTGAGGTCTGACAACGTATCGGATGCCCTGACAACAACTTCTGATAGATTGCAGAATTGGTAAGGTCGTAGGATGATCTCGCTACATGGATTAGTTCCAAAATCATAGGTAGCATCTCGTCGCTCGTTCTTTGCAGCTTGCTTTTGACTTGCGACTCTAGAGAACATACCTCGCTCTCCTGATCGGGACTCGTATAAACTTTTCCACTCATTAAGGAATGCCTCAAAGTCTGGCTTCTCTGTGTAACATGCACTGTTGTTGGCTAGGCCACGCTGAGGATTGTCTTGCCACCACTGTCCTGACTTGCATCGTCGAAGTCTATCGTCGGTAAGATTAGATAAACTGATGAGAGCGGACCTGCGGACACCCCCGACAACGACGATCTGTGCAATCTTACAGCAGAGATCGTGACATTCGATGGAGCTAAGTTTACGTCCAGCAGCTTCCCGAAAGACACTAACTGTGAAGTTGAACAAATCGACAAGAGGTTCTGGACCAGATGCTCTACCGCCAAAGGTCTTAAGGGCTGCCCCTGCAAGTCGTACTCCAGACACGTCCCATTTTGGAAGTTGGCCTGAATACAACAAGCTAATAAGTTCTCTGTAGGCTTTAGCCCATCCAATTTTAGAGTCGGCGATGTGTATAACGGTATCGGTGTCATGAAATTCCTCCGCAACTTCAGGCAGTTTAGATACGTACTGACGTTCAACACTGAAGCCTACGCCTGTACCGCACATCAGGACGTACATCATTTCGTCAAACGCTTTAGGGTGGTCGATAGGTAGGTAGCTACAGTTGAAGCCAGCTACATTGTCACGGTCAAGAGCCTCACCAGCGGTCATCAACGCTCGCATTGAAGGCATGACACTTAAATCGTGAATGTCTGCAAAGATACCATTGGCTTCTTCTAGTGTTAGCTTACCCTTCTCAACCCAAAAGTTTAGGTACCTGTCGATTGTTTCTTCCCAAGTCTCCCGTCGCTGTTCCTCTGGTAGGTAACGTGCGTAGCGGGACTTGTGTATGTACTGTTGATATGCATCCATTAATTAAGTTCCTTAATCAGTCGTTCAATATACCATCGGCACTTACGCAGGTCTTCTACGGGTTTACCTTTGTAGTCATATCGCCAGAGGTACTTCAGTGCGTTGCCTTTTAGGTATCCGTTGAACTCATTAGCTGGCATCGACGCTTTGATTGCTTCGATAGCTTCAATAGCGCCCTTGTTGTAGTGGTCTGGTTGTTCTACAGGGTCTACCTTTTTCGGCTTCCTGATAGACAGGTTGTTCAATGCTCTTACTGTATCCCATTCTGATGGGGTTGCGTCATCAATACTCATCCGTACTTTCTCCTTAGATAATTCATACTAATAGGTAGTTCATCAAAGGAACCATTGTCTACTTCATTGAGCATCCAGATTCCTGACCAGCTACCGTTTGTTTGAGGGTTTAAGTAGTCCTCGTCATGGTTGTAATAGATACCAGCAAACAAACCAGTAATGTTAGTACCGTCTGCTTTACGTGCATAAGCTATGTCTCTATCTTGTACATGTCCCATAATGCATGACATGAACTTTTTTTGCAACATTAACTTTGCACACGTTACTGGTCTGCCCATGACACCACTGGTAAAGTAGTGACAGTAAGCGATACCGTCAATGATGATAGGTTCAAGGAACGGTACAACTTCCCAGCCAGACTTCTCCAACTGAAAGTCATCATAGCTCATCAGCCCCTCAAGCTTTGCATCTGTTTCGATTGCCCGTTCAATGCGCTGTTCATGGTTACCTAACAAGAATACCATACGCGGCTTCCAAGTCTTGTGCTTGTTACGTCTGAGCCTACGTTGCTCATCATAGATAGGTTTCAAGAACGCCCACATAGCATGCTTACCAGCTTCGATGTCGTTGACGTAACGTCTACCCTCGAATGACTTCTTCCCAACGTCATAGCTACTGAGACTTGGCATGTCCCAGTGATCCCCCAGATGAATAATAACGTCAGGTTTAGTTGCTGCTGCGTAAAGACCAGCCCAGTACAGGTGGTCAACAGGCATGTCAGGTTTGACTTGTGTATCAGGTATTACTAAATGTCTAGTCATTGCTTTTTACTCCATCCGACAGGACAGGTTTCTGGTGTGTACCACGTGAATCCCTGTTTGTCTGCCCATTCTTGCATGGTGTATCTTGTCCCGTCACTTCTACGTCTTGCTCCGGGCATGACTGTTCTTGGGTTTTGAAAGATGAAGACCAGCGTCTCCTTCTCGCCAAGGCATCGGCTAATATCAACATACTTCTTCGCTTCTGCTCTATCACGGAACCTTCCTTTAGCTTCAATGTAAATAGTATGTCCACCGTTACGATAAACAAAGTCAGGTTCATACATTCTAACCTGAGTATATGTTATCCCGCAAGAGTGGTATTCACAACGTTTAAGCTTTTGATGTAGGTCATGTTCAAACCAACTGTCAAAACCTTTTGGTAAGTTACGTCTCGTTCTCTTCACTTGGTCTTTCCCATAACTGGTTGGGTTCACGACGCAGCCAGAGTAGCCTAGCGTTCTCAATGACACGCTCTTCAGACTCTAACAACTCAACGCACTTGTTAAACATCTCTATCTCTGACAGTCCTTCAAGGAGCTTCTGAGACTTCTTATCACCGATACCATACACACCGACAATGTTATCAGCTTTGTCACCCATGATGATTTGACGGTAGAAGAACAGTAAGCCTTCCTCTTCGTTAACAGAAGTTAGTTCACGTTTGTTGAAGTTGTAGTGTCTGCACGGTACTTGTTGGAAGTCCTTGTCAAGACTAACGATGATGCTGTCAGGGGTGGCGGTAGCGTCGATAGCAATCAAGTCATCAGCTTCCTCACCCTCAGTAACAACAGCATTCCAGTCGTTAATAAGATACTCCCGTATAGCTTGCAAGTGTACAGGCTTTTCTTTGTCCTTACGATTACCTTTGTAAGGTGCAGTAACGGCTACATCATTACGAAAGTTGCCCTTGCCTGTCAGGTAGACACGGTACTCTGGCTCGTCATCTATCTGTGTGTATAGATCACTAATCAGATCAGATAAGAAACTGCCCGTAGTATAACAGGCAGTCTTAACTGACTCATCATTGCACTTGAAAGCACAACGATAAGCTACGATGTCACCGTCGATCAGGATCACAACGCTTCTGCTTCAGAGATCGAGTTGTCGGTATACTCAACCAACTCAGTTACCTTCATCTTAATCATAGAAGGAGACCGGCCAGTACCAACAGACCAATCGTAGTAGCCTACCACTGCTACTGCTTGTGATCCGTTACCGATGAGGACATCCTCAGGAATCTCCACACCATTCTCGTCTGTCAACCTCATAGGGTTATTAGACTTCATGGTAATGAAGAAGTCACGCTCATCACCTTTGTTGCTAGGTGCAATACCCATTTCTTCAAGAGCCTCAACAGCTTTCTCGCTGAGGTTGCCAAGCTGCACTTGGTACTTGTTACTGTACTTGTTGAGCTTGCTACGCTCGCACCAGTAAACAGTTCCTCGAACAGTGATGGGTGGTAGTTTGTTAGCTGTCATAGATTTCTCCTAGTGAGTTTCAGCCCAATTGTTGCCTACACGATATTCGCCGTCTAGTGGACACTGTAGGCCAAGCGTCTCTCCGGCGATTCTGATTGAGCGCACACCGATACGTCCGACTGTATCTGCGTAATGCGCTGGTGTTTCTATCTGCCACTCGTCATGTACGTTGGCTACAAATTTGTGTGGAATGTTGCGTAGTTTATCTGCTAAGTGTATCAGTGCCTGCTTCATAACACAAGCCCCTGCGCCCTGCAAAAGTGTATTCAATGCGGCGTGTTGGGATCTGACTCTGAGCTTTCGTCCATCGAGGCCATCAAGTACGCCTGACTGAGCCTGTCTGTCAATTCTTCCTCTAAGTTCTTCAAGAGCAGGCGTGTTGTGTAGAAATCTCTCTTTAAGCCTTCTTCCAGTGCCGCTATTTCCTCCAACGATAGCTCCGATCTTAGCATCTCCGGCCCCATACAAAAACGCATATATGAATGTCTTTGCAAGAGGTCGTGACGCAAGTCCCGCAGCCCGTTGATTAGCTGTATGAATATCGCCATTGAGGATTTCATTTGTATAGTCTTCATCGTCCATGTAATGAGCCAACATGCGTAGCTCTAAACCGCTGGCGTCAATACCAACAAGCACGTTACCTTCCTCAACAGTCCAGCATCGTCTGCACTCAGGACCAAACGGTGCAGATACAGCAGGAACCTGAGCCATGTTAGGTGATTGGTGTGTCATACGTCCTGTCACAGCTCCGTTGGTAATCACTCTACCGTGTACTCTACCATCATCCTTGACAGATTTCAACCATGAATCAATCTGAGCCACACGTTTTTGTAGCATCATATAACGTGCAACAGCTTTGGCTTCTGGTCTGTCGATACCTTCGAGAACTTTCTCATCAACAATGATGTTACCCTTCTCAGTTTTCTTGTCAAACTTAACACCAAGACCCTGTAGTCGCTCTGCTATCTGCTTACGTGAACCGGGATTAAACACAGTGACTTTGTCCTTCAGTTGTTTCCCCGTCTTTTCAGACCACCGCTCTTCAACGATAGGAGGAAAGATATCCTGAAGACTTGCTTCTATGTTGTTCATCTCAAACATAAGATCCATCATTAACTTCTCTGCATTATTGCAATCTAGCTTGAAGCCGTTGCGCTCTTGCTCAGTAACAAGCCAGCCTACTCGATGCTCAAGATCAATAGATTGATGAGAGAAACCTTCTTTGTGTAGCTGCAACTCTAACCACTTGTGAACCTGCTCAGTCAGTTCAACGTCAGCGATACAGTACTCAACCATCTCGTCACTCAATCCACCGTCGTAGTCTGTGAAGTCAAGCTTCCCTGTTCCTCCAAGGATTGTTCCCCAATTACGCAGTGAGTGTCCTCCGTCTTGGCTGGGGTTGTAGAGTCTGGAGAGGTAGAGAGTATCCACAACAGTATCCCTAGAGATATGTACGTTCCAAACACGATCAAGAATACCCACATCGAATCCAATGAGGTTGTGTCCAATGATTTTGTGTGCATCATTCAATACCTTCTGCAAAGTACTGGCTGTAGTGTGGACTTGTATATCGTTTTTCACCTTCGTAACTGCACACCAGATCGTTGAGTGATCCAAAGTAGTTTCGATATCCAAGTAACAGATACTCATAGTACGCCTCGTTCAATTCGTTTTGTTCAGGGTTGTGGTTATGCTTCTGATAAGTCTCCATCAACTGTTCCTGATCTAATATCCAACTCCCAATCTTGCTCATGATATATCATCTCCTCTACGTCTGCGAGTGTACGTAAATCTGCGCGGTCAATTACATCACCGTCATCTAGAGTAACAGCAAAGCATCTGTTACACAAGTCTACAAACTCTTCGCTAACTGCATACCGTCTTGTCGCTTCGTAGTCTGTAAGCTCTACGTCACACGCTTTACATCTCACAAGGGTTTCTCCTCACGTTCGTCTCGTTGTGTCAATCGTCCTGTCGCCTCGTTGTAGAACACCTCACATGCCTTGCCTGTCTTTCCAGTGTATCGGTTCTTCAACACACGTAGCACGGTGGTATTCTTCACGATAGGATCATCAGCCTGACTGTTACGCTCCGCACCTATGACTGCATCAGACAGCTGTGCAATCGAGGCAGAGCCACGTAACATACCCAGACTAGTCACTGCACCGTCCTCCAGCTGCTTACCTTCTGGTCTGCGTAGGTGGCTGACAAGGAACATACAGATGTTCATCTCCTGCACGAATGTTCGCAGTTTTGTCATGATCATGTCAAGCGCACGGCGTTCATCCCCGTTGCTTTGATCGGACACCAGTATTGATACGTGATCCAGCACGATGAATCTAACACCAAGTACCTTCACAAAGTACCGCATCCTGCCCAGTACATTCTCGATCTCGTTACTGCCGAAGTGTTCCCACAAGAAGACACGGTTCTCATAGTCCATCGTATCGTAGACTAGGTCGATGTCAGTGTCGTCGTACTCACAGTCTGGCAGGTGGATAGGCTTGTTCAGTTCGAGACCTACGAGTCCACGCATGGTGCGCTCAGGTGTCTCCTCAAGGAACATCAGACCAAGGTTGTCCTCAGACTGTGCCATGATGGAGCTTACTACCTCACGCAGTAGCGTTGACTTACCCAGTCCAGAGCCAGCACAGATCGTCACAAGCTCTGCCATACGTATGCCGTACAGGTGCTTGTTCAGTCCCTCGAATGGATACTGTACCTTAGCCTTGGACAGCGGCTTCTTGATCAGTTCACGTAGCTCACCAGCACCTACGATGCCTTCAGGTGTGTACGGTTGAGCAGACCACCACGCTTTGGTGTACATCTCTGAGTCGTTGTTAGTCAGGTAGTCACACGCATCCTTGTAACCATTGACGTGCTTAACAATCCTAGCCTTGTTACCGAAGAGATCAGCACATTCCTTTGCCGCGTTATGTCCCGGTTCATCAGCATCAAAACAGATGACGACGTTCTCGAAGCTGTTCAGCCAGTCGTAGAAGAGACGGCAGTCCTTTGCCGCTGAAGTTGCACCGTTGCGTACACTGACAACAGGAAACTTTGATCCTGTCATTTGGTGTGCCGCTAACGCATCGTACTCGCCCTCAACAATGGTGACGTACTTACCCCCTTCAGGGAACAGGTGCTGCCCGTACAGTCCTGCGTTCTTCCAGTCGCCAATGATACTGAACCGTTTGTCAGGGTTGCGTATCTTAGCGGCAACAGGCTTGGTAGGATCGTCAGGATCGTAGTAACCAAACGTCGTAACCTCACCGGTCTTCAGTGCTGAGTACTTCTTCGCTGTCGTCCCTGTAATGAGACGGTCAGTGATGGAACGGTACTCAGCTGTGATGAGACGATGCTCAGTCTGACTGAACGATGGCTTAGGTGCGTCGTTGATAGCGCCAAGCTCTCGTACGTTTTCGCGTACGCTATCCTTGGGTGATGGCGTAAACGTATCACAAACAAAACACTTGCTTGATCCATCGTCGTTGTAGGCCAACCCGTCACTGCTGTTGCAGTCTGGACATGGCTTGTGTGTTTCAGTGAATGGCATGGCTGGATACTCCTAAGTCTGCGTAACGTCTGCGAAGATCTTCCTCTTCGAGTTCACCGTAACCTACGGCTAAGAACGTACCTACCATATTCAACATTTCAGTCACAGTCAAGTGTTCGAGTTCATACTCAACAAGCTCATTGATGATGTCATCTTTACAGATAGTCATTACAATATTTCCTTAATAAATTTAACATTACTGTTGACTTTACAGATAGATTTTATCATGGATTTTGTTGCGTGTCAATACTCATAGTTGACATACTCCTTTTCAATCCTGTTGTAATCAGCGCAGAGGTCTTCGTACTCCCGTTGAAGAACCTTCTGCGTGTAGTGTTGCGCCTCAGTCAAACCAAAATTAATGTCCATCTTGTTTAGTTTACTCAGCGCGTCTTCGATCATGTCGATAACATCAGCGAGCGCGTCTAATCTTTCGCTGTCCATATCACACCTCCACATCATAGACCGTAGTGGTCTCTTCATATTCTTGACGTTCAACAGACACGTCATCCTCAGTCCAGTCTATCGGACAGTCCAGCTCACTCACAGCGTAGTCCATGGCAGCTTGCTCTGCATCGCACTCGTCTGCTGACAGTACATACACACGCTTTGTAACAGTTACAGTTACGTCGTATGCGTAGACGTGTTCCTTAAGCTTGTCATCCATGTAGTCTAGGTGAACAACCACCTCGTTCAGCCGCGCCTCAAACTCGTCGAACAAATCTGATTTTGAATGGTAGTCCCTGTCGTACTCAATCTGTTGTCTGATACCGTTGATGGTACGTCGGAACCCTACAAGGTCTTCGCGTGTTGTTAATAGATCTTCTCTCATTGTGTCATCTCCTCTACGTGTTTAACAATTTTATCACCGTACTCATTCGCTGAGTAGTCACTGATTACTTCGATGGCTTCGCTGTGGCTTGTGACGTTGCCGTACACAAATTGAAACCATGCGATATAACCCTCGCGTGTCTCACTGTACACACCCACGTCGTCAAAGTCACACTGTCCCATGTTGTCAAGGACTGTGAAGTGTTCGCGTGATTGTTCAACGTCAGCTTCCTCGCCTTCGCCGTACACGCTGATGCTCTTGTCTGGATCGCTGAGAACTGTGTCAACGAAATATTCTGCTACTCGCTTTTCTGTGAAATGCATGATCATTCTCCTCTGGTAACATGTTACCGTATTTTAACAAAACAATACGTACCGTCTTCGATTCTGTAAAGACTGTACCGACCTTTGAGATACGACGCCGCCGCCGCACCTGTCTTGACTTTGTCATCCTCTGGTAAAGAGAACCAATCGCCCGGCTTCATAGACTCGAACATGTCGCGCCACCGACTACCGCGTCCACGGAAATTGAGAGGTGCTGGTGCTGGATTACGTTGGATTTGATAATGTGTCATGGTACTTCTCCTTCATTACTGGATACAAGTTTAAAAGTTGATGGTTGGTATTACATCGTTCTCAACGACAAAGCCGTTGGTGTTGGTCTTCGCTGGTCCTTTAGCCACCAGCCCCACTACTACTCCGCGATGATTAACGTTGACCCAATCTGAGTTGTCGCCGTTGATCACCTCTCTCCCCATAAACGTCCATGGGAAATTCTTGTTCCTGAACACGACAGCCATAGGCGCGTCGCTGTAGGATTTGAGGAAGCTCTGCACCTGAGATTGATAGTGCTTGGCTCCGCTGTAACTGAACATCAGTCGGTAATTGTCCGGCTGTCGCTGTCCATGAAACCGTCGTGCTTTCTTCGTGTAGTCATAGAACTGCAACTCAGGAAACGACTGAGGCACGTCGTAGTCTTCCCAGCTTACATCGCTCATGACGTTGAGACGTACAACACCCTGCACACCTTGTTTGGCGCATAACTTGGTGAAGTTACGTAGCTCTCGTGACAGCTGTATGAGGAACGCTTCCTGATCGTCGTGCCAGTAGTCAGTACGGGCCTGTCGCGCTTGGTTGATAGACTCGTACACCTCAGCTAAACCAGCGCCGACTAAACAGTCATCCATACAGCCAGCAGCTTTGGCACCAGCGCACACCACATCGTCGGGGTGCATCGTCAACGTCGCCATACGTATGGTCTCGTCGCGGTTAGTCTTGCGAGCCTTGGTGTTGCCCAGTGTTTTGCTCGTGTCAAGTAGTTTCATTACATATACTCCCAATAGTTTACGTCGTCTTCGGTGATCTCAAGTCGAAACCACCCCAATGCGACGATGTAGGACTTACCATCGCCGTCTACTGTGCGTGGGCAATAGTACGTACCCAGCATAAACCTCGTTGACCAGTACAGGTCGATCAGATGGTCGTCGGTTTTGATAACGATACCGCTACCTTCGCCGTACCATTTCCGTGCAGTCGTGATTTTCATCGCTTTTCCCTCGCTTTTTTACAGATTAGGCATTGACATTTGATAAGTCAACATCATTTACAGATTTATTTTCGGTACAAAACAGCGGTAACATGTTACCAGCTTAGTCTTTAAACATTTCCGTCGCCATTTCGAGCATAAACTCGATATCTTCAGGGCTTTCCCACTCGTCAGGGTAGTCTGACATGTCTTGAACCATCGCAATATTAAACATCATGTCGCGGTCGTATATCGGAGCAAGCGTACAGTGCTTAGGCTTCGTCGTCAGCCCAGCGCGTTCGCGTAAACGCCCAGTATCTGGCTTGAATGCGTTACAACCTAGCTCTTTAAATCGCTTGACAGCCTGCTTGTAAGACATGTCGTCGCCTGTCCAGCTTTCCATTTCGTGCAGTTCGTCGTGATCCCACGGCTCGCCGCAGTGCCTGCAATGTATATCCATCATTTATTCCCCTTCGTTAGTGAGAGCGTACAGCACAAAGCCGACGCCTGTCGTGGTTAGTAGTAGGACAACGTCCCACCAAGGTTGCCATTGTTCAAACATCGTCTGACCCTCTCAAAATCGGTAACATGTTACCAGTTTATGATTCCGTTTCGTCCGAACAGGACTCATCAGCACGGTTCTACACCGTGGACGGAAAAGCGCACCTCCGGAGAGGTGCAAGGTGCTACGGGTTGAGCGGGTTACACTGAGAATCGGCGCAATTCCTCCGCTAGGCGCTCCAGTACATCATCGGGCAATTCTGAGGCGTCCAGCTTCTGAGCAAGCGTAGTCAGAATATCGCGATTTTCAGACTCTTCTGACTCTTCAGGCTCATGAATGTAGAAATTGCAGATGCCATCTTTCAGGCTGAATGTAATATCAAGGCCTAGACCACCTTTTTCGATGTCTTTTCGGGTTTCGCGGCGCAGTGTTTGACGTAGCACCTTCAATGCTGACTTAGCTTTGCCGCCGTCTGCGTCATCAAGTGCGCGCATTTCCTTGGTGGCTCGCTTTGCGGCGATGATCTCAACGGCGTCTTTCAGTGCGTCAAGGCCTGAAACATTCCCGTGTGCGTCGATGTTGATGACTGGAAGGAATGCTCGAACGTGTCCAGCAAGTCGACCGTATGCCATCGCTGTGTCTGTGATTTGTCGTGTAGTTGGTAGTGTCATTTTCGTGTCCTCCCTTGGACGTTAGCGGTAACAAGTTACCAGTGCCAAATATGTTGCATTATCCGTGCCACCTGTAAAAACTCTTTACAAATCAAGGACTTACCAGATCTGCTACCCTGAAGTGATACCGATAAAGTGTTACTTTGTTACCTTGGGTGACGATGTTACTGTTACCGGTAACACTGAGGTAACACATTCACGCAGGCTATGGGTAACACGATGCAGATTCATATGCTAAATTATGCAGACCAATGATGTTAACGGTGTTTACATTCATGCCCTGTATGGTCCTACCTAGACTCTCGCACCTGCCTATTGAGAATCATTCTTGTTTGCTAATGAGAATCATTCCCACATGCAAATGAGAATCGTTAGCGTTTGCAAATGAGAATCATTCGCGTCGGGCGGGGGGGTCTGTGCTGTTGACTGTGCTGTTAGATCCTACTCAGACACAAAAAAGAGTAAAATTAGAACTTAATATAGCCAATAGTTCTAAGCAGATAAACTGTATAGAAAACAAGGACTTAGTAGTGCAGAATCTGGACCGTGCTGGTACAATTTAAAGGACAGTATAGTTTTGTTTAAAATAATGCTTGACAAACCATTAAAAATATGGTACAATAAATAGTATATTATGTCTTTAAAGATACTTTACCGTTACGGTAATGATAGATTTTATAAATATATTATTATAAATTTACGGTAATGTACGGTAACGTAACTTTAAAGAGTCTTTAAAGAGGTATTTATGTCAGATGTTGATAATCCTCCTCGCCGAAAGCGTGGAAGACCGCGTAAAAGTGACGTAACCGCTGTTAAAAAAGGAAGTCGCAACGCTGTTGGTCGCCCGAAGGGTGACGCTGCGGTCATAAATGAATACAAAGCACGGATGTTGGCGTCTCCAAAGTCAAGAAAAGTTCTAGATACTATCTTTGAAGCAGCTCTTGACCACGATCATAAGAATCAAGCAGCGGCATGGAAGCTTGTCATGGACAGAATATTGCCCGTTGCAGCATTTGAAAAAGATATTGTTAAGGATGGTGGCAGAAACGCTATTCAAATTAACATTAGTGGTGTTGGTGCGGTAGAAGTACCTGAACCTACAACAATAGAAGGTGAAATAGTAGATGAATCTTAAACATTTTGATCCTTCAGAGTTTAATTGTCAAGTCACTGGCCATAACAACATGGAAAAAGACTTTCTAAAGAAGTTAGACGAGTTGAGAGAGGCGTGCGGGTTTCCTTTCACGATCACCAGCGGGTATCGACACCCGACTGAGCATCCGATAGAGGCTAAGAAAGATGTACCCGGAACACATGCCCAAGGCATCGCGGCGGATATAAAAATAACAAACGCCGTGTTTCGCCTTAAGATTGTGACTGAGGCTATTCGCCTAGGCTTTACAGGCATTGGCATTGCTGATGACTTCGTACACGTAGACACACGCGGTACATCACCTGTTATGTGGACATACTGATGCTTCATACAAAACACATTACGCTAACAGACGCTACTGAACAAACGCTGTTTACTATACCAACAGGCTATACGATACACATTGTGTATATCTTTATTGCCAACCATGGTGGCAGTACAAACCAAGTAAGCCTTTGGTGGGAAACAGGTGGCGTAGACCAGATGTACTTCTTTGACAGTACTAGCATTGGCGCAGGTAACAAAGAAATCATAGGCAGTCAAAACGACGGCGGTATCTTTGTACTGCACAATGGAGACACTGTAAAAACTCAAGCATCTTCAGGAACAGGACAGATGGAAGTAGCGGTTACTTTTAAGCTTTTAGAAAGACCAGCAGCGTTTAACAACTTTAATGGATCTTAATATAGAATTACTGCCTTGGCAGCAAGAAGTCTGGGCAGACGACACACGTTTTAAAATAGTAGCTGCTGGGCGACGTACAGGTAAGTCTAGGTTAGCAGCATGGATGTTAATAGTTAACGCACTACAGGCAGATAGAGGACATGTATTTTACGTCGCACCTACTCAGGGACAAGCCAGAGACATTATGTGGTCCACCCTGCTTGAACTGGGACATCCTGTTATTAGCGGTAGTCACATTAATAATTTGCAAATTAAGCTTGTCAACGGTGCTACCATTAGCCTAAAAGGTGCTGATAGACCAGAGACAATGCGTGGTGTTAGTCTTAAGTTTTTAGTGTTAGACGAATACGCAGACATGAAACCTGACGTATTTGAACAAATCTTAAGACCAGCGCTGGCTGACCAGAAGGGCTGTGCGATGTTCATAGGGACACCTATGGGGCGCAACCACTTTTATGAGTTGTACAAATATGCGGAACTAGATGATGATGAAACGTACAAGGCATGGCACTTTACTTCTTACGATAATCCTCTTCTTGACCCGTCTGAAATCGATATTGCAAAAAGGTCTATGTCTTCTTATGCGTTTCGTCAAGAATTTATGGCGTCGTTTGAAGCCCGTGGTTCAGAGATGTTTAAGGAAGACTGGGTACGCTTTAGTGAGGATAAGCCGGAAATAGGAGATTACTACATTGCCGTTGACTTGGCAGGTTTTGAAGAAGTCAACAAAAAGAAGACTAAGAATTCCAAGCTTGACGACACAGCGATCGCCGTGGTTAAGGTCAATGAGCATGGTTGGTATG
>Ga0208645_1001130_pt1 | contig 24499 bp, 33 predicted proteins | sample VirMetDEL_Sep_01_FD_184519 | JGI IMG/M metagenome (GOLD analysis project Ga0208645, IMG submission 184519) | Aqueous microbial communities from the Delaware River and Bay under freshwater to marine salinity gradient to study organic matter... | ecosystem: Environmental > Aquatic > Marine >... | reverse complement strand
TGGTGATTCGCGAGCGCGGTGTTTGCATTGTGCAACAAAATTTCAGATCGAGAATAATGAATGTGTTACCAAAGGAAACAGGAGTGTGAATGCCGGTAACAACAAGGGGTAAAAACGTAACACGCCAGGAGATCGCTGATCTTTTCGGCGTCTCTCACACTACGGTCGACGCCTGGATCAAGCGCGGGATGCCCGTGTCGCAACGCGGCAGCCGGGGCAAGGCGTGGCAGATCAACACGGCGGAAGTGTCTGCCTGGCTCGAGCAGCGCGCGAAGGAATCCGCTGGCGGCAGCGACCAGGCGGACGAGCGGGAGCTGAAGCGCCGCAAGCTCGCAGCCGAAACGGCGAAAGTCGAGCTGGAGCTGGCGAAGGTACGCGGCGAGGTCGTTCCCCTGGCGCAGCTCGAGCGCGCTCTGGCTAATGTATTCGCTGAAGTGAAAACGAATATCCGCTCGGTCCCGAGCCGGGTCGCGACCGCCATCCTGGGCGAAGAAAGCGAGACCCGGATCAAGGCCGTCATTCTGAAAGAGATCGACCAAGCGCTCGAGTCGCTCGGCGACTTCGACCTGGAGCCCGACGAAGATGACGAGTGAGTTCAGCAATTTCGACGGACTGCGGCGGACGATTCATTCCGCAGCGCGTCACCTAAAGCCGCCGCCGAATCTGAAGCCGAGCGAATGGGCGGAGCAGAACGTCCGAGTTCCGATTGGTAACGCGGTCCCCGGTCTGATCCGATTTGATCATGCGCCTTATCAGCGCGAGCCGCTGGATATGACCGCAAACCCGGAGTGCCAGCGGATCACGCTGATGTGGAGCGCCCAGGTCGGGAAAACCATGCTCGCGCTATGCGCCCAGGCGTTCAAGATCGGGCAAGACCCGCAAAGCCAGATAATGATGCAGCCATCCCAGGGTGATTTGGCGACCTGGCTCGAGACGAAATTCAATCCGCTGGTGGAGAGCAATGACCAGCTCCAGGACTTGATCGCCAAGCCGAGGGCAAGGGAAGGCGTCAACAATCAGCGCATGAAGAGCTATCCCGGCGGTTTCCTGATGTTTTCCTGGTCGGGATCACCTAAGACCATGCGCGGACGTTCGGCGCCTTTCATTGTTTGCGATGAAACTGACGGCTATGACAAAAGCCAGGAAGGGCATCCGGTCTCGCTATTGTGGCAGCGCGCCGCGACATTCGGCGACCGGCGGAAGCTGCTCGAGATCAGCACGCCGACAATCAAAAACGCGAGCTGGATCGAGGATGCTTATTTGCAGGGCGATCAGCGGCACTTTTATGTGCCATGCCCGAGCTGCGAGCATCGGCAGCAGCTCACCTGGTCGAGTGTGATCTGGGACGAAGATCAGCCGGAAACCGCTAAATATACTTGCAACGGCTGCGGCGTAATGTGGAGCGATGGCGAGAGAATCGCTGCGATCCGGCGCGGCGAGTGGCGCAGCTCCGCTGAATTCCGAGGTCATGCCAGCTATCACTTAAACGAGCTTTATTCCTGCTTCCGAAAGCTCGGCGATATCGCGCAATCATTCATCGAGAAAAAGCGCAGCGGCGATCTCCAGACATTTGTGAATGTCTCCCTGGCTGAGACCTGGGAAGAGTCGGGCGACAGTGTTGATCAGGATATGCTCGAGCATCGCGCCGAGGATTGGGGCGACCGCTGGCCGGATCAGGTCGTCACGGTCGTCGCCGGGGTCGATGTCCAGGACGACCGCCTCGAGGTCGAGCTGGTCGGTGTCGGTCGAGACGAAGAAACCTGGTCGCTCGAGTATATGGTGCTGCCCGGCGATCCCAGCTCGCCCCAGGTGTGGGCTGATCTCGATGCGGTGCTATTCGCCAGCTATGAAACCCAGGACGGTCGCGAGCTGGGCGTTCGCGCGACTTGCATCGATACCGGCGGACACCATACCCAGGCGACCTATCGATATATCAAGGGCCGGGAGTCGCGGCGAGTATTTGGCATCAAGGGCGTCGGCGGTGAAGGTCGCCCCCTGGTCGGGCGCCCCAGCAAAAACAACATCGGGAAGGTTCGGCTTTACCCGGTCGGGTCTGATACTGCAAAAGAGCTGGTTTATGGGCGGCTGAAGATTACCGATCCCGGTCCTGGATACTGTCATTTTCCCGATGATCGTGATTCTGAGTATTTCTTGCAGCTCACGGCGGAGCAACTTGTCACGCGATACGTTCGCGGCCATGCAAAGCGGCAATGGGTGAAAAAGCGGCGAAGGAATGAAGCGCTCGACGTTCGATGTTATGCTATGGCGGCGCTATATATTTCCGGCATCAATGTCAATATACTAGCGGATAAAATCGCCGACCAGCGAATCGATGGCGGCGGTGAAAAACCCGAGCGCAAAAAGCGGCCCGCGAATTCAAGGAAATCGGGCGGATTCGTTAATAATTGGAGGTAGGAATTGGCAAACCTATTTGATGCCGCAGCCGCGCCGGAGGGCGAACCGTCCGAGATCGTCGTCGGCGACTATATTCAATGGAAACGGTCAGACCTGACGACCGATTACCCGACCGCCGACTACACTGCCACCTATATCGCCCGGATTACCGGCGGCGGCGCGAGTGAGATACAGCTCACCGGCACCGCCTATAACGGCAGCTATTTGTTTACGGCGGATTCGACGACATCGGCGGATTTTGTCCCTGGCTATTATCACTGGCAGCTCGAGATCGTCCGCAACTCCGACAGCAATCGGGTCGTCGTGGATCGTGGCGCTTTCATTACCATTGTCGACCTAGATGTAAACAATTCGGACCCCCGGCTTCATGCCGAGAAAATGCTCACCAAAATCGAGTCGCTGCTCGAGGGGCGAGCTGATTCTGACGTTTCAAACTACGCAATCCAGGGGCGCAGCCTGACGAAATTATCAATCGACGAGCTGATCAGGTGGCGCGATTACTATCAATCCGAGGTTAATCGGATGAAGCGCCTCAACGAAATCAAGCTCGGACGCAAAACAGCGGCCACGGTCAAGGTGAGATTTATCTGATGGGAATGTTCGACTTTCTTCGCAGGAAGCCGAAGCCGGTCAAAAAGCGCGGATTTGATGGCGCTGGCACCGGGCGGCTGTTTTCTGATTTTGTGACATCGCAGCGCTCGGCGGATTCCGAGCTGCGCTATTCACTGAAAACGCTCCGCAATCGCTGCCGAGAGCTTGCCAGGAACAACGAATACGCTCGCCGATATCTTCACCTGGTCAAAACTAACGTCGTCGGAGAGCGCGGTGCGTCGCTCCAGGTGAAGGCCACCAATGTCGACGGCAGCCTGGACCAGATCGGCAACTCGATCATCGAGCAGGAATGGTCCCGCTGGAGCAGAGTCGGGAATTGCACGGTCGACGGGCGCCTGTCATTTACTGATGCCCAGGCAATGGTCGCCGAATCTATGGCTCGCGATGGCGAGGCGCTGGTCAGGTTTGTCAACTATGACGGCAACCAGGACCGATTTGCGCTCGAGTTTTTAGAGCCCGATCTGATCGATGAGGAAAAGAACGAGCGCGCCCCGAACGGCAACGAAATCAGGATGGGCGTCGAGTTCGATCAATACCGGCGCCCGGTCGCTTACCACATGCTCACCGAGCATCCCGGCGACTACCAATTCCACCAATATGATCGGCGCACTCAGCGAGTCGAGGCCGAGAGTATCTTGCACTTGTATATGCCAGACCGAGCCCAGCAAACGCGCGGGGTTCCCTGGATGTCGACCGCGCTGACATCGCTGAAGATGCTGCACGGTTATCGCGAGGCGGAGCTGGTTGCAGCCAGGACGGCTGCGAGCAAAATGGGCTTTTTCGTTTCCCGATCCGGCGATGGATTTATGGGCGACGATCTCGAGGATGGCATTGTTCCGCTGACTGATGCGGAGCCTGGCACATTCTTCCAGCTCCCGAGGGATGTCGAATTCCAACCCTGGGATCCGTCGCATCCGACTAGCGCGTTCGGTGATTTCGAGAAATCGATCCTGCGCGGCATCGCGTCCGGGCTCGGCGTTTCCTATCACTCGCTGGCTAATGACCTGACGCAAACCAGCTACTCGAGCATCCGCCAGGGCAGCATCGAGGATCGTGATTTCTACAAGATGATCCAGAGCTATATGATTTCGCATTTCGTCATGCCGGTTTATGAGCGCTGGCTGATCAATGCGTTCACGATTGGCACGGTCAATCTGCCCATCGACAAGTTCGACAAGTTCGCGAGCGCGTCGCAGTTCCGACCGCGCGGCTTCCAGTGGGTCGATCCCCAGAAGGAGATCAATGCTCACGTCGTCGCGCTGCAAAACGGCCTGATATCGCTCCAGGATGTCGCTAACGTATACGGGCGCGATGTCGAGGAAGTATTCGCCCAGGTGGCGCGTGATAAGGCGCTGGCCGAGCAGTTCGGCCTCAAGCTGGCATTCGAGCCGTTCGGCGGCGGACAATCGCCCTACGGTCCCGGCAAAATCAATCTGATGACCGGCGAATCATTCGACGCGATGACCGAGGAATCCGATGGCGACTGACTTTCCAAAGCAGGGCGACGATCTGAAGATATCGCTTCGGAATTCCGAATATCCGCAATTCGACCGTGAATTTGCGGAAAACATAAAGGAATTCAACTCCGAGATTTGGGCGCTGGGCGGGAATGTCCGGGGCAATGACGCTTTCCGGTTATGGGGACGCGCGCGGGATGGCGATGAAGCCGGTTCGGTTCTGGATTGGATCAAAGAGCGGGAAGCCTGGGCAGCGCGTCATTTTGAGGATGGCGCCCATCTATCAGATGAAGAGCCGAACAAAAGCAACGTCGCCGGAGTAGTGGCGCAGATGAAATGGGGCGTCATCGGTACGCTCGGCGAGCAAGGCATGAAGGATGCGATCCTCGAGCTGATCAAAAAGCTGGAAGGCAAAAAGGAAGAGCGCCAGCTTTCCGATCAGGTCGAGGCCGCGCTCGAGAATAAGCGCGACGAACACAACGAGGAGGTGGGCGACGATCCGCTGCGGCGGGTGACGCTCGGGATGCTGCGCGAAGTAATGGAGCGCGGCATTGGCGCCTATAAGACAAACCCGGAATCGGTGCGCCCTGGCGTCGGCTCCCCGGAGCAGTGGGGATATGCCAGGGTAAATTCGTTTTTGTTTGCGATGAAGAATGACCGATTCCAGGGCGGAAAACACGATACCGACCTTTTCCCGGCGGGGCATCCGCTGGCATCTGATGATGAAAACGAAAAGGCGGAGTATACTGGCGAGATGCAAAAATCAGAGGATGCCGCAGTGGAACAGCGACATATAAAAGAAATCGTCGAAACCGATGACGAAATCATCATCACATTCGCGAAGCCAATGGTCGAAGAGCCCGAAGAGGAGCCCGAGATCGAGGAATCTGGCGGCGATTATGATGAGGAACGACTCTCCAAATCCGAGGTATTCCATCGGATGGAACACGCCGAGATCGAGGAAAAAGATGATCGGCGCGTCGAGATGTCAGTATCGAGTGAGCTGGAAGTCGAGCGATCATTCGGTCGCGAGATGATCGTTCACACCGAGCAGACGCTCGACTTAAAGTTTTTGCGATCCGGCCATGCGCCGCTGCTGCTGGATCACGACCCCGAACGACAGATCGGGGTGATCGAATCCGTAAACCTGGATGGCTCGGCTCGGCGTCTCCGAGCGACGGTGCGCTTCGGAAGGGGCACACTCGCCAGCGAGGTTTATCAGGATGTAGTCGACGGCATTCGCTCGAATGTCTCAATCGGCTATAAAGTTCGGAAGATGGAAAGAGACAAAGACGATCAAGGTCTGTTTCGAGTAATTGACGCCGAAATCATGGAGGTCTCTATCGTTTCACTTCCCGCCGACCCGTCCGTCGGTGTGGGGCGTTCGGTCGAGGTATCCGACACCGCTACCATTAAACCCATCGAAAAGGAGGTTCCTATCATGGAACAGGAAAACCATATCGATTTGGATCAGGTACGCGCGGAAGCCGCTGCCGAACGATCCAAGGAAGTAAATGAAATGCTCGGCCTGGCCGCCAAGCACAATCAGCGATCATTCGCTGACGACGCTATTCGCCAGGGCATGACATTAGCGCAGTTCCGAGGCGCATTGTTGGACAAGATTGCCGACAAGCCCCTGGACGTCGCTGACGTTGAGCTAACGCCAAAAGAAGAGCGCCAATATAGCCTGATCAACGCTATCCGCTCCGCGCAATCTGGCCGCTTTGACGGCTTCGAGCGCGAAGTATCTGAAGAGCTTGCCAAGCGCTACGGCAAAGAGCCTCGCGGCTTTTACGTTCCGTCCAGCATCTTCAAGCGCGATCTGACTGTCGGCACTAACACCGCTGGCGGCTTTTTGAAGCCTACCGACCATCTGGGCGGCGAGTTCATCGACGCGCTGCGCGCGAACCTGGTGATCTCAAGCCTGGGCGCTCGCATGATGCAAGGACTGAAGGGCGATGTCGCCATTCCCGCGCTGAACGCGAAAACGTCTGTCGGCTTTGTTGCCGAGAACACTGCACCTGGTGCAGAGGGCGCGCCTACGTTCCGTCAGGTAACGATGTCACCTAAGACTCTGGTTCAGTATGTAGACATCTCTCGCAAGCTGTCTATGCAGTCTGATCCTAGCGTCGAGCAGGTTATCCGCGACGATCTGACCCGCCAGTTCGCGGCCAAGATCGACGAAGTGGCAATCGAGGGCGGCGGTTCTAATGAGCCGACCGGCATCACTCAGACCAGCGGCATCGGTTCTGTTGCTATGGGCACCAACGGCGGCGCAGTTACTTACGCCAAGCTGGTAGACCTTGAGAAGGAAGTCGCAATCGACAACGCGCTGGCTGGTAATCTGGCATATCTCACTAACCCGAAAGTGGTCGGTGCTATGCGTCAGACTCCGCGCCAGGCGAGCGGCGTCGAGGGCAATTTCATCCTCAACGATAGCAACACTCTGTTGGGTTACAACGTAGCAAGCTCGACGCTTGTTCCTTCGGACTTGACCAAGGGAACCAGCTCCGGCGTTTGTTCGGCTGTAATCTTCGGAAACTTCAACGACTTGATGATCGGTATGTTCGGCGGTCTCGATGTGCTGGTTGATCCCTACACTGGATCGGCTACCGGCGCGACTCGAATCGCTATGTACCAGGATATCGATGTTGCAGTCCGACACGCAGAATCGTTTGCCGCGATTCTTGACATCACGACTTGATAGTCAAAGTGGCGCCCTTCGGGGCGCCTTTTCTTCGAGGTAAATATGAAGGTTAAATTGGTAAGCTCAATCGCCTGGAAGGGCGAACACCAGGAAGCCGGGAGCGCGCTCGATGTAAGCGATGCAGACGGCCATTGGCTCATTTCTCGAGGTCGCGCGGTCGCATGGACTGAAGCGAATCAAATCGACGCAGACAATCGCGCTGCGAAGCCCAAGGCAACCAGAAAGAAAGCGGCGAAGTAAATGGCGGTCGAAACCGATATCGAGCGAGCTGTATTTTTCAGCGCTGACGATTTCGGCGTGACGGCCACCTATACGCCAAGCGGCGGAGCTGCTGCCAGTATCACCGGGATTTTTGATGATGAATTTGAGCCCATCGAGGCGGGTGGGTTTGTCCCGGTAGCGAGCAGCGCGCCGATTTTTCATTGCAAGACCAGCGACGTTTCGGCGGCTGCCGAAGGTGATGCGCTGACGGTAAACTCAACGAATTACATTATCCGGGTCGTGATGGATGACGGCACCGGGACCACAATGCTCCAGCTCGAGAAACAGTAATGGCGCACGTTCGGAAGCAAATCCGCGACAATATCGTGACGACACTGACCGGGCTGGCGACTACCGGCAGCAACGTATACCGGACTCGGGTTTATCCCCTGGCTGAAAACAAGCTGCCCGGCCTGGCAATCTACACTGACACCGAAGAGGTCGAGGTCCAGACGATCAACCCACCGCGCACTCAGGTGCGAACGCTGACGATTACGGTCGACGCATTTGTCAAGGGGGTATCGAATTTCGATGACGATCTGGATACAATTAGCGAGGAAATAGAAGAAGCACTCGCGGCGGATATCACGCGGGGCGGCCTGGCAAAAGATACCAGGGTCGTGTCGTTCGATGCGGATTTCTCAGGCGAAGGGGATCAACCCGTCGCCATCGGAAAAATCGGCGTGACGGTTCAATATGTCACGCTCGAGAATGCGGTCGATACCGCCGTATAAAGGAGAGCATGACATGGCAAAACGAATTCAGGTGTGGCCCCCAGGCGGCGGCGACCCGATAACGGTTTATGAGCTTGACGCGGGTCGGCTCATAATGAACGGCTGGACTACTGAGTCAGCAAAGGCAAAACCGAAGGCGAAATCGAAAGATCGAGCCGCAACACCGAAAGCCGAGGAGGCAAACTAAATGGCAACACTTACGGGCAACAATGGAACCGTAAAGGTCGGCTCTGTCGCTATTGCGGAGATTCGATCTTTCAGCGTAGACGAGACGATGGACACCATCGAGTCGACCAGCATGGGCGATACTTATCGCACGTTCGAGACTTCACTGAAGAGCTGGAGCGGATCGGTCGATATCTTTTTCGACGATACTGACACGACCGGCCAGGGCGCCTTGACTGTCGGCAGCGAGGTTACTGTCAACTTCCAGGTTGAAGGCGACACAACTGGCGATCACTTGCTTTCTGGCGCGGCTATCGTGACCGGGCGCACGATCAATAGCTCTTTTGACGGTCTGGTCGAAGCCTCTTTGTCGCTCCAGGGCGACGGTGCGCTGACTGAAGGTACGGTAAGCTGATGGCCGCCGAGAAATCGAAGTCGCGCGCCATCCAGCGAGCGACTGAGCATTTCAAGGCAAAGCCGTTAAAGCGAATCGAGATCGAGGAGTGGGGCGACGAGGATGGGCCGATGGTGGCTTATTCGTCGCCCTTTACTCTAAAGGACCAAGGTCGCTTGCAGTATTTAACGGAAAAGCAATCCGCCGCTGATACCCTGGCCGAGCTACTGATCATGAAGCTGGTCGACGAGAATGGCGATAAGCTGTTCACGATTGAGGATAAGAACGCGCTGCGGAATGATGTCGACGCCAACGTCGTCGCGCGCATTGCCAATCAGGTGATGTCGGGTGATGCCGAGGCGCTCGAAAAAAACTAAGAGAGTCGGCGGACAGGCGATTCCGGTTTGTGCTGGCTGAAAAGCTGGGGATGACCGTATCCCAGCTCGAGGCCGAAATGTCCGTCGATGAGTTTATCGAATGGTCGTTATTCTTCACGATACAAGATGAGGAATATCAGAAGCAGCGCAGCGAGGCGATGAGTGGCAAACCAAACCGTCAAGGTCGTATTTGAAGGCAAGGATCAGACATCCAAAGCCATCAACTCGCTGAAAGGCAATCTCAACCAGGCCAGCAAAGCGGTCGACAAAATCAAAAGCAGCCTGGGCGGCATGGTCGGCGCCCTGGGTGCTGCTGCTGGTGCCGCCGGTTTTGGCTTAATGGCGAAAAGCGCGCTGCAAACTGCTGATGCTCTCGGTAAGACATCACAAAAGCTCGGCGTCACGGCGAACGAGCTTTTCAAATTCCAAACCCAGGCAGAGCTTGCCGGGATATCTAGCGACACCGCAAACATGGCTCTCCAGCGCTTCACCAGGCGCACGGCGGAGGCAGCCATTGGTACCGGCGAGGCGAAGGCCGCGCTCGAGGAGCTGCGGATAAACGCTGACGCGCTGCAACGGCTGCCGCTCTCCGAGCGCATGAAGGTTCTGGCGGACGCATTCTCCGAGGTCGAAAGCCCGGCGGATCGGCTGCGCCTGGCGTTCAAGCTATTCGACTCCGAAGGCGCGGCGATGGTGAATATGCTCGAGGGCGGTCGCGAATCGCTTGAAGAGACTGAAGCCAGGATGCGAGAGCTGGGGATCAGCATCAACAGCCGATCAGCCCCGGCGGTCGAAAACTTCAATGATGCGGTGTTCCTACTCCAGCGGAGAGTTCAGGCCGCAATGATCGACGGGCTCGGCGAGGCAGCTCCGATCATGGAGGATGTCGCGGACAAGCTGGCCGAGATGGCCGTTCCGCTGACCGGGAAGCTGCTGAAAGGTTTTCAGTGGTTATTAAGCAATCTCGATACGATTGTGCGGGGCTTCAAGCTGCTGATCGGCGCCCTGGTCGTGATGAAGGTCGTCCAGTTCACGACGGCGATTCTCGCCCTGGTGAAAGCCCTGGGAGGAATGGCTGCGATCCTGGCGGCGCTAGGTGGACCGATCAGCCTGCTCATTGCAGGAATCGGCGCGCTCGGTGCGGTGATCTACAACTTCCGCAGCGAGATAATGGATTCAGTCGAGGCGCTCGACGATTACCTGGGGATAACGGATAAGGTCAGCAAAGCGGTCAAGTTCTTCAAAGGCATCCTGGGCGATTCCGAGGATCAGGTCGAAGATAATACCGACACGACCAAAAAGGCGACCAAAGAAACCGACAACTTCGAGGAAGCCGTCGACAATCTAAAGGATACGGTCAAGAAAACCGATCCGCCGCTCGAGGGTTTCGGCGATACGGTCGATTATGTGGCGACCGAAGAAATCCGGGCCGCTGCCAGGACTGACGCATTCCGCGAAGCGCTCGAGGATTTGCGCGAAGCTGCGCGGACGGGCGCCGATGATATTGAGGATTTCCAGAAGGAAATCGCCGACTTCGAGAAAACGGTGAACAACACCGAGGCGACGACCGAGGATTTTAATGACGCGCTGCTGAATAGCATCGAAGAGCTGACCGGCGTGACGTTCGAGGCGCGCGCAGTTCGACAGGAAATTGACAAGGTAAAGGCGTCAATAGAAGCTCTCTCCAAAGCCGAGGGCGATTTCAACGACGAGCTGGCTGTTTTGAATCGCCGCCTGGAAGAGCTGGGCGGTGAATTGGTCGAGGCAACTAAGGCAGCGGACGGGCTTACCGCATCGCAGCGCGAGGTGCTGGACGAAGTAAAGAAAACCGAAAATGAAATAAAAGACCTGAATGACAAGCTCGATGATCTAGGCGCGCTTTATAAGAAAGGCGCAATTAGCGCTCGCGAATATCAGATCGCGACTGAGAAAGTAAACGCGGAAATCAAGGAGCTGAACCAGGTCGATTTGACCGAGTTCGAGCGTTCCGTTCGCGATGCATTCGATGGCTCTCCAGTGGAGGAGTTCTTCGACAAGCTCGATCAGGTGACCGGCGGGACCGGCGCCCTGGATTCGCTTGTCAAAGATTTAATCGGAGCTGGCGGCGTCAAGTCGGCAATTGCAAACTGTTTCGGCACTCAGCCCGTGACCAACTTCGAGGAAGCGGTGAAGCGCTTATTCACGGGTTCTGGTTCAGCACTGGGCGGCTTCGGTGCGGCCCTGGGCAATCTTACATCCGCGCTCGGCGGATTCTTCTCTGGCGCTCTCTCGAGCTTTTCATCGTTCAAAGATGCAGTGGTCAGAACACTCGAGCAGATCGCGGCGGCTGCCATTGCATCGGTCGGGATTAGCTTTCTGAAAAACCTGATCCCAGGGCTGCGTGATGGCGGCATGGTGGAAGGTTTTGCAACGGGTGGACAGGTAAGCGGCCCAGGCGGCCCGACGGCTGACCGGGTTCCTGCAATGCTCTCCGATGGCGAATATGTGATTCGCGCCAGCTCGGTAAATAAGTTCGGCGCCAGGTTCTTCGATGCGCTGAATTCCGGGCGGCTGCCCAAGTTCGCACTCGGCGGATTGTTTGGCGGCACTTACGGCTCAATCGATAATTTTGACTGGTTCGAGCTTTTCCGAACCTATTTCGGACCCGGCGATGTTTCGGGTACTGAAGGTCTCGCCCAGGGTATCGCGAACGTCGTGAATACAATTTTGACGACAATGGAAACATTCCAGACCGCGATCAAAACCGGGGTCGTGGATGCGATCAATGCGGTCACCGATGAAATGTTCGGCGGCAAGCCTACATTCACGGTCGACTATGTGACCGAGATCATCGACAAGATTCTCGAAGGTGTTTTCGACAAGCTGGTCGAAATCGCTGAAAAGGGCGACGTGATCAATACGGAAGGCAATATCTTCGACCGCATCCGAGAGGCCATATTCAAGGGTGGCACATTCCCTAATGTGAGCGATGAATTTTCTGGCCCATTCCAGCAATCAATGATCGATGAGCTGATCAGGATGATCAGCAATCTTCAAAGCATGATCTTAAATTTTAGTTTCGACGATCATGTCAAAAAGCTATTCAATCGCGCCGATGGCGTGGTCGGCGGCAGCCTTTACTTGCAGGGCCGCCAGTTCGGCGGGCCGCTTGAGCGCGGCCAGGCATCGATGGTCGGCGAGGATGGCCCGGAGCTGTTTATCCCAAACCGAGGCGGCACGGTCTCACCAATCAAGGGTAATAGCGTCGATTTGCAGCAGTCCATCAATGATATGAAAGACGAGATCGTCATGCTGCGGCGACAACTATCGAGAGAGCTGAGTGGTCGACGACCCGCTGGGGTCCGATAATGGCGGTCGCAACTACGCTCGCGGAGCTGGTCGCAAAGAGAAACGTCCAGCTCTCATATATCGCTATTCTGAAGCCCTATGATGTCAGCGGCGCGACCGAGCTGACGCTCTACTATTCCGACAGCGGTTTCGTCACTGAACCCGGCGATACTCCGGCGAATCAGTATTTCGACCCGCGCCTGGTCGAGCCGATCACGTTTTCGCGCACTATGTTCAGCAGCGGCAGGGTCGGCGGATTCTCGCGCCCAGGTTATGGCAACCTGATCCTATCTAACGGCGACGGCGAGCTGGACGACTTCGCCGGGTACGCCTGGGATAGTCGATCAGTCGAGGTGCGGGTCGGCGAGTTCGGGGCCGGGATTTCCAATTTCTTCACCATATTCAAAGGCGAATCGAAAACCATCGAGTTCGATGACGAAACCGTCGAGGTCGTTCTGCGGGACAACCAGGAAGATTTCGCCATCGAATTCCCGCCGAATGTTTATACCGATGTCGCGCTCTCGGCGAATGTCCTGGGAACGCCGATCCCGCTATGTTTTGGCGAGGTCAGGAATATCGAGCCGGTTCTGATCGATTCGACGAATCGGGTTTACCAGGTGAACGACGGAGAAATCAACGCCGTCTCGGCTGTTTATGAGGGCGGTGTCGCGCTAACGCTGACGACCGACTACACGGTCGACCTGACGAACGGGAAAATCACACTGGTCGCAGCTCCGACCGGGATCATCACGGCGGACATCCAGGGATATGTCGACAGCGGCAGCACTTACTTAACCAGCGCGGCGGACATTGCCAGAGAGATCGTCACGACTTACGGCGGCCTGGCTGATCCTGGCGACCTGGATACGGCATCCCTGACGGCGATGAACACTGCCAACAATTCGACAATCGGGATATATGTCAAAGATTCGACAACGATCCTCGAGGTGCTGGATCAGATAGCCAACACCGTCGGCGCGTTTTATGGATTCAACCGGGACGGCAAATTCCAAATGGCGCGCGTGGAGCTGGCGACCGGGACGGCTGATGCCGAGTTCGATCTGACCAATATCATCGAGGTGCAGCGCCAATCGTCGGCAACCCCGAACCACCGGGTTCGCGTCGGGTATGACAAAAACTATCGAGTGATGAGCGAGAGCGATTTCGGGGCATCGGTCACGACCGCGCAGCGGGATTACCTGGTCCGGGAAATGCTCTTCGAGTCAGACAACACCGCGAGCATTCGCACGATTTACCCGAATTCCGAGGAGCTGGTCGTCCCGGCGTTATTCTCGGCGTCCAGCGCTGCCAGCACTGAGGCGACCCGCCTGCTGGCCTTGTACGGCTCGCAGCGAGACTTTTACACGATCAGGGTCAAGACGCAGCCCTACACGCTAAAGCTGAATGACATCGTGCAGATCGCGTTTGATCGGTATAATCTGACCAGCGGCAAGAAATTCCGCGTTATCACGATCACCGAGGATGCGGCATCGAACGAAGTCGAATTGGAGCTGTGGGGCTAAATGGCTGAAAACATTATCATTTCCGCGAATAACTACGTCGACACGGCCTCGAGCATTACGGCGGATTCGGCTGCGGCATCGCTGCCGGTCACAAATCTCCAGGACTTGCAGATCGTGAAAGTATGGCGCACCAGTAGCGCGACCAGCGCCCAGATCGATCTCGACTTCGGTTCGCAGAAGATCATGGATTTTTTCGCGCTGATCGCTCACAACCTGACGACATCGGCGACCGTGCGCTGGCGCTTATCGAATGACAACTTTTCGACGTTTATCTATGACTCGGGCGAGATTAGCGCCTGGGCGCCCATCGAAGGATTCGGCGGATCGCCCTGGGGCGTTTTCACCTGGGGCGGATTGCCGACGGCTGAATTGATTAGTCTCTACAATGCCAGTACGTTCAATCTGCTGGCATCACCGCAGATCGCGAGATATTTGCGCCTGGATATTAGCGATTCGACTAATTCCGATGGCTATGTCGAGGCCGGGCGCCTGATAGCAGGACCGGCATATCAGCCGACGATCAACTACGCGAACGGCGTCGAGATCGAATTCGTCGATGATTCCAGGGTGACGAAATCACGCGGCGGCCAGGTGTTTGTCGATGAGGTCCGCAAATATCGGCGGATCACGTTCGATCTGATTCATCTGCCCGAGAGCGAGATATTCCAAAACGTATTCAACGCCATCGACCGGGTGAAAGGCGTATCGAAAGATGTCCTGGTCATTCCGCAGCCGAGCGATTCGTCGACCTGGCTGACGCAAAACATTTATGGACGGGTCGCGGAGATCGGTGCCATCGAAAACACAACGCTGTCGCGATATAGTCGCACCATGACAATCGAGGAAATAATCTAATGGCTTTCCCTGTTACTTTAAACGGCGTCACCTATACGCTGGCGAATTTCGAGGGCTTGAATTACGTCGAAGGATTCCCCGATGCGCTCGAGGATTTTGTTACTGAGGCAGGCACTCAGGTCTCGGCGGCTGCCACCAGCGCAACAAATGCGGCGACCAGCGAAACGAATGCAGCATCTAGCGCGACCGCTGCCGCGAGCAGCGCAACCGCAGCGGCGGCATCTGCTACGGCTGCCCAGGCATCACTCGACGCAATCGAGGGGCTTTACCTGGGCGCGCAGTCGAGCGACCCGACGGTCGACCTAAATGGCGACGCGCTGACCGCTGGCGATTGGTATTTCAACACTCCAGCCGGGGCCGTCAAAATCTACGATGGATCGGCATGGGTGACGATCACATCGCTCACTTTCGAGCTGGTGGATGACACCACGCCGCAGCTCGGCGGTAATCTGGATTTGAATGGGAATAATGTGGGCGGAGTAACACCGACGGAATTGGGATATGTATCCGGCGTTACTTCTTCGATACAAACTCAGCTCGATTCCAAGGTCGGAGCTAACTACACAGGTGACGTAGACATCACAGGCGAATTGCTGGTTGATAGTTACAACGAGACTTTTAAGCAGGTTTCTAGTGCTTCGTCTTACACCGGCTACCAATTAGGTAGCGCATCTTATATTCAGAATTTTTCAGTAAGCTCTCAAGACAATATTCCGCTTGATGTAGCATTCAACAGCGACGGAACAAAAATGTTTGTGGTCGGTAGTACCAACGACAGTGTATATGAATATGATTTAAGCACTGCATTTGATATTTCTACGGCTTCTTATTCTCAATCTTTTTCTGTTACGTCTCAAGACACTGCGCCATACGGACTAGATTTTAATACCGATGGAACCAAGATGTTTATTTTGGGCGGTACCAATGATGCGGTCTTTGAATATGATTTAAGCACTGGCTTTGATATAAGCACAGCATCTTATTCTCAGAATTTTTCTTTAACATCTCAATCGTCAACAATGATTGGCCAAGGCTTTAGTCCTGACGGAACCAGAATGTACACCATCGACGTTACTTCCGACGCTGTATGGCAATATAATTTATCTACTGGTTTTGATGTAAGCACTGCATCTTATATTCGCAACTTTTCTGTAGGGGCTCAAGATACGTCTCCACATGATGTAACCTTTAATGACGATGGGACTAAAATGTACGTCGTCGGTAATACTGGTGATGATATTATTGAGTATGCTTTAACTACTGGTTTTGAAATTAATACTGCATCTTATGTTCAAAATCTTTCTGTATTTGCTCAAGACGCTTCTCCTGTTGCAGTAAAATTTAATAACGACGGTACTAAAATGTTTGTTGTTGGCGAAGCGAGCGATCAAATACTTGAGTATTACACAAGAGTTCCATCCTACAGCACAACCTTTGACTGCGAAGCCGCTAACGTTTTTGAAACTGTCCTAGACAACAATACCACCGTGGTTTTTAGCAACCCGCCAGCGGCAGGGACAGCCACGGACAGCACAGCCTACGCAATGTCACTCAAGGTTGTCCAAGACTCTGGAGCCTCTGGGTACACTGTAACGTGGCCTACGTCTGTTGATTGGCCTAGTGCTACAGCGCCTACCCTGACAGCTACAGCGTCTGCTGTGGATCAATTCGTGTTCTACACATACGACGGTGGAACAACTTGGTACGGGTTTACAGCGGGGCAAGCACTAGGATGAGTGTAGGTAGGTTTTTACAACAGGCGGCGGCTGGTGCTGAATTAGTTGAGCCATTATATGTTTCTTATACAGATAGAAATTCTGGGACTTATCTTTACAGTATAAACGAAAGTACAGATGCGATTACTGCAATCTCTACTCCAAACACATCATTTCGAGGAATAGCGTTTTCAACTGATTCAAAATATGTGTTTTGCGTTAATAGCACTTATACAGCCGTAGAAATAAGAAATTTTGATGCGTTGACTGGAACCATTGGATCGTTGATTGCAACAACATCGGCGGTTACGGCAGCAAGCGGATGCCAGATAAAAACCAACCGTGCGGCGCTTAATGATGTGGGAAAACATCAATTTGTTTTTTATACGGACAACGCTTATATCTATGAGTTTGACGGATCAAGCGTAACACTTAAAAGCACTTGGTCGCCCGGAGGCAATTTTAGAAGTATAAATTTCAGTAGAGATGGCGCATATATTTGCAGGGGTGCGTATAACGTTGGGGTAGTGTATGGACCTTACTCAACATCAACGGGAACGGTTGGGACGACAATTACATGGAACGGTGATGCGTCTCAGCATACTTGTTTTAGTCAGGGCTCGGGTTGGTTGATAAATACTGTCAATATACGAACAAGGATTTTTGCTTACGGCGCAACAAGCGGTTTTGTAAGCAGCGCCACGGGTGGCTCTACAGGTTGCGATTGTAATGTTGATGGGCTACTGGCAGTTCACCAAGGTGTTAGCTTATTCAATGAGTCAACCGGAGGAACCAGCGCCGGAGCAACGCTTCCAAATTGCCCTGCGGCTCTTAGAGTGGAACACGCAGTATCAGACTCAAACAATGTAAATTCCAATATTAGATATGTTTTGGCTGGTTCATACGATGGCGGCGACAGAATTTACAAGGTTGATATTACAACGTCGCCAACCGTTACGGTGACTGATCTAGGGACTTTGACAGGTCAGGTTTTTCAAGCGAATGATTTGAATTTTAGTAGGTGAAAAAATGAGCGTATATCGCATTAGGTCAACGGGTGACGTTAAAACTCAAGGCGAAATCCGAAAGATGCATCCAAATGTCTCATTGCCGAAGATATGGGGCGAAAATGTGCATGAGGCGCTAGGAATTGATCCCGTATTGCCGTCTCTTCAGCCCGATGCTAGCGGGCCGTATAAAACCATCGCCCGCGATGGCGTCGAGCAGGACGCGAATGGGAATTGGGTCTACGCCTGGACCGAGCGCGAAATGTTTACCGAATACACCGACGACGATGGCGTCACTCATTCGGTGGCGGATCAGCAGGCGGCGTATGACGCGGAAAATACTGCAAAGCTGTCTGCTGATGAACGGGCAAAGCGCGACGATCTGCTCAAGGAAACCGATCACTATGGTCTCTCCGATGTCACCATGTCGGACGAAATGACGGCATACCGCCAGGCACTTCGCGATGTTCCGCAGCAGGAAGGATTCCCCAGCACGATCACCTGGCCCACTAAACCCGAGTGATATGAATGGATCCGCTTTCCCTGGTCGCAATAGCCTCGAGCGCATTCAAGGGGCTCGAGGTTCTTGTCAGCAGGGGCGCGGAAATTGAACACGTCGCAAAAAAGCTCGGGCACTGGTACGGCCTGGTCGCGGACATAAAGGAAGCCGAGAAGGAAGCCGAAAACCCGCCGATCTTCAAAAAGCTATTCGATGGCGAATCAGTAGAGCAGCAGGCGCTCAACGCCATCATCGCCAAAAAGAAAACCGAGGAAATGGAGAAACAGGTCCGGGAGCTGATCATCTGGGCATACGGCGATGAAACCTACAAAGAAATGATGGCGATGCGGCGGGAGATACGCGCCAGGCGCGAGGCGACGATCTACAAGCAGCGGCGCAAACAGCGCTTGATGATCGACATCGCTGCAATCATTATTGGGCTTATGGTATCCGGGGGCGTCATTTGGACGGTCTTTTCACTAGTAAAAGGAGCAAGGTAAATGAAAGCAATCGCAGCAATCCTGGCGGTATTTGTATCCGGCGCGTCAGCGCAGACGGTCATTTATTACGAGGATGGCACGACCTACACCGTGCAGCCGAATGAAAATGTGTATGTCGAGACGGCGAAAAAAATGTACCGCAAAAAGAGCTATAAGAACGGGAACGAATATTTCACGCACACCACACCGAGCGAGAAAGTCGATTATGAGCCGGAAGCTCACGAGGGTATGGAGCCGGGTTCTGATGAATGGTGCGAGGCATACGCGCCCCACCTATACGCCAACGGTTTCACATTCGACGATCAGCTATATCTGAGAGCTTGCGTTGACTGATCGAATCGGCACTTTGTTCGTCGCTGCGGCGTGGATCATGGTGGTCCCGATCTTCTTCCTGGTCGGGATCGCCATTGGCTTTTCCGCGCTACTGTGATTTGACGTTCGAGCTGGTACAATTAGCGAAATTTTGGGGGGCTTGGGAACATGGTCGACGAATCGACGAAACAGGTGGTTGATGTACTTAGCGTCGGCACAATGCTCGGGTCTCTGGGCTCCATCTTGCCCCCCGTGGCGGCTTTATTCACGATCATCTGGACCGGCATCAGGATATACGAAACCGATACGGTCCAGGCGCTAGTGAAGAAAAAGGACGATCCACCAGAGGAAAGCTGATGTCCTGGCTGGGTAAGTTATTCGGGGGCGATGGCGCTGCCAGCTCAATCATTGATCAGACATTCGGGCTGATCGATAAATCTTTCTATACCAAGCAGGAGCAGGGTGAGGCGCTGATGAGGGCCGAATCCGACGCTCGCCAGATGACAATCAAATGGCTGGAATCGACCAGCGGCTCCAGGCTCGCACGGCGCGTGATCGCTTTCTCGATCACTGGCACCTGGCTCTTTATGTTTATGGCTGCGACGGCAAGCTCCCTGGTTTCGATATGGGTCGGCGATATCGCAGCGGACAAGCTGGCGCAAAGCACTGAGATTCTGGACGGTCGGATCGAGACAATGACTCCGGCGGTCATGCTGATCCTGGGCTTTTATTTCGCGGCGCCCTACATGGGCGACCTGGCGAAAGGCGCGCTCCAAAAATTCGGGAACGCTCAGAAATGACGGCAGGCGTCGACTTCAAAGTATTAACGAAATGGCTCGAGCTTGATGAAGGCTGCAAGCTCAAGCCCTACTATTGCACCAGCGGGAAGCTCACAATCGGCGTCGGTCGAAACCTGGAAGATACCGGGATCACCAAAGCCGAGGCGCAATTCATGCTCGAGGGCGACATTGTGCGCCTCATGCGCGAGCTGGATGAGCTGTTTCCCGAGTGGCGCGATCTCAGCGAGACCAGGCAAATGGTCGTGCTGAATATGGCTTTCAATCTGGGGACGTTCGGCTTTCTCAACTTCAAGCGAACCATCGGGTACATACGCGATGAAAGATTCGCCGAGGCAGCGGACGAAATGTTGCGGTCTGAATGGGCCGAGCAAGTGGGGGCAAGGGCGAAAAGACTCTCGGACGCTATGAGGGAGGATAAACCGCCCGTTTAAAATCTGATCGGGTCAGCGAAACAGGCCCGGAAATCCAGGGCCGCGTATTATTTCACCGGGAAGCCGTGCAAATTCGGCCACCTGGCGCCTCGCTACACTTCAAACAAATGCTGCTCGACTTGCGACGCGCTCAAGCGCACCGGCATGAGCCCAGCGGATCGCGAGGAGCTGCGCGCGTATTGGCGGGATTATGACCGCAGGCGCGGCTCCCGGAACGATTACTGGCGAGAGCATTACCACAAAAATTCGTTCTATCTTTACGCTGCCCGATATGTACGCCCGAAATACAAGGCGACGCACCGACGCTCAAAAGAAAGGCGACGGCTTTACATTGAGCAGGCGAATATCCTGCGCGACAATAATCTGGTCCAGGCGGATATCGAGGCCATTTACTGCCAGGCGCGCGCGGTCACTGCTGAGACCGGAATCACGCACTCAGTCGATCACATTGTTCCGCTGCGCGGCGAGATGGTTTGCGGCCTTCACGTCCCCTGGAATATGCAAATTCTGACGGCTCGGGAAAACTCGATAAAAGGCAATCGCTGGGATGATTAAGTTAAAAACGGAGCAGGGTGATCTATATATCCGGGCTGGGGAAGTTCTGATGCTGCTGCCCGAGCGCGGTCGTCCTGGCTGCTCAATGATTTACACGCAGCTCTTTCCCGATGGCTTATCGATTGATATGTCCACCGAGGAAATACTCGAGGAGCTTAATGGCGCGGAAGAGTGGGAATTCGAGCTGATCGAGGATGATGAAGAGGAATAAAAAAGCCCGGTGGTTGCGGCACCGGGCATAGGACTTTTAGGAGTCTGACCGCCAAAGGGTAAACGGTCAGTTTAGAGATTACTCTTAATTTTCAAGGTTTTCAAACGGATCGTGCGCGCCTCTTTCGCAGCGACTACGCGCTCCGGCTGCGCTTTGTAATGCCGCACCGGCCATTCGACTCCATATTTCCCGGCCTGCCCGAGCGTGGCGTCGCCCATCGCGGTCATCACTTTCAGCTCCAGCTCGGCAATTTCATCCTCGAGCTGGCGGCGGTGATCGCGCAGCAGCTCCAGATGATAGACATCATTCTCGAGGCCGTTCAGCTCGACTGGGGTTTCGCTCTTTTCTGCTGGCGGGATCGCGGCGTCGTCGATGTTGACCGGCGCAAACCAATCTTCGGCAGCAACCCGGCGCCGGAAGTCGGCACAAATCTCGGTGATCTCGGCCTGGATGTCCGGGTCGGCAGGGATGACCGTGATCCGGCGCTCAATGCCCCGATGCAGCGTGACAATGATCCCGGCGCTCGCACCGGTCGCCATCATCTGCGCCTGGAGCTGGATCGGGCCGCGATATAGCGGAATATCATCGCTCGGCGGTGCGGTCGTGACCTTGCACTCGATAGGGATGCGCCCCTGGAGCGTGATTTCATCGCTGCCGTGAATCTTGACGATACCATTGTCCTGGACGCGGACGGGTTCATCGATCTCCACAATGCCGTCGCAGCTCACCTGAAAATCGTCGAGCTTAATGACCGGCGGCGAAAGCTCCGCCTGCGGGATGTGCAAATGCGCGCAGCAATCGCGGATCAACACCGGCTCGAGCAGATTGCCAACGATGCCTGGCTCCCCGATATCGTAATCCGGCAGCGGACCCGACTGCGCCTCGATAGATTTCCGCAGCTCATCGTTCGGCGTGGACCAGGGATGCGGAATCCCATGTCGCCAGCAATAAAGAACCGGGATGCGCGATCCCGACATTTTGGTGTCGTCTGATAATTTGCCGACCATGTGGCCCCCTGTTTAAAAATTTGACACTCGCCCATAATAGGCATTACGCTCGGCCTGTCAATTACTAAGGGGGACGACATGACCCTGGAAGAGATCATCGCAACATTCGGCGGAGTATCGCAGACCGCTCGAGCCCTGGGCGTTACCAGGCAAACCATTTATCACTGGCGGCGGAAGGGCGACATTCCCGAGGCGCGGCGCATCCAGGCGGAGGTGATCATTGGCAGATCAGACTAATCGCTTCGGGCACCTGGTCGACAATTTTTTCCTGTTGTTTGTCGGCCTGCGCCTGGCGGAGATCATCACCTGGTCGTGGTGGTGGGTGACTGCGCCGCTATGGGGTTCGCTGCTGGTCGGCTTTCTAGTCGCGTTCGGGCAGAGCTGGCATAAGCAATCGAAGCGCAATCGATGGATCAAGATGAAACAGCAAAAGGCGGAGCGTGATGCGAGTGTCGCTGACGAGTGACGAAATTTTCCTGGCAGCGACGGCGGGCGTGATCCGCCGGATGCGCGGCATCAGCGGAAAGCTCGATAAAAACCAGCATGGGCTGCCGGACAACGCGCCTCGATGGGAAAACGATATCGAGGGCGCCCTGGCTGAGTCAGCGCTCGCGAAAGCCCTGGGACAGTATTGGCGGGGAGCGGGTCCGCTCGATGAGCGGCACCATCCAGACGTGGCGGATTTTGATGTTCGCGCGACTAAATACGAAAACGGACATTTGATCATCCACCCGGACGACGCAAACAAGCGACGGTTTTACCTGGTGACGGGATCAGACGGCGAATATCGAATCGCCGGGTGGTGTTATGGCGAGGAAGGCAAGCGAGAGCGCTGGTGGCGCGATCCGACCGGGAAGGGTCGCCCGGCATTCTTTGTACCGCAATCGGAGCTGAGAGCATTTAATGGGAAGTAGAAGCCGCAACAAAGGCGCCGCTGGCGAGCGAGAGCTGATCCTCGAGATCGAGCAGTGGACCGGCATCCGCCTCGAGCGGAATCTCTCGCAGGCATTCGGCGGCGGTCACGATCTGATCGGGCTCGATCATTGGGCGATTGAATGCAAGCGATACCGCGAGATCACAAACGCGGACAAAAAAGAATTTTGGGAACAAGCGGTAAAGCAAGCGCTGAAGGTGCGGAAGGTTCCGGCGGTTTGCTTCCGGGCTGACCGGCAGCCCTGGCGGGTGCTGGTTCCCTACCCGACCGACCTATATCGGCTCGAGGATTTTAGACGCTCGGCGGAAGTATCGCTCGAGCTTTTTTGTGGACTGATAACGGAGAAGATATTGTGAAAGAAAGCGATCAATTTAAAAAAATAGCCGAAGGTTTGGCGAAGCGAGTCGAGTCTGCGGCCATCACGCCAGGCTACATTTCGATGTCTGATCGAGACATTGACAGGCTCAAGGAGAAATTAGCTAAACGGCTACGGGATACGATGATGTTTTGCATTGAGCAATATGGCGGCAAGAATCCGGCGACCATAAAAAGTTTGGCGGAATCATCAGAAGAGCAGGAATTCGGCCTCATGCTGGAAATCGAGACCTATTTTGCGGATCGGTTTGAGGTGATGCAAAAAGCCGGAGATCAGAAAACGGAGGCGGTTCGCGTCAAAAATGAAAAGGGGGGTACGATCCAATGAAACTTTCCGAGATAACAAAGGGGGGCGCCATTCAACCGCCCAGGGTTTTGATTTATGGACCCGCAGGCGTCGGGAAAACGACGTTCGCAGCCAGCGCGAAAAACCCGATCTTTCTGCCCATCGAGGATGGGCTCGGGCGGATAGAAGTCGACGCATTCCCCAGGCCGAAAAACTACGCCGAGGTGCGCGCAGCGCTCGATGAGCTGATCAACGAAAATCACGACTATCGGACCCTGGTGATCGATTCTCTGGATTGGCTCGAGCCGCTGATCTGGGCGCACACTTGCGAGCAGAACAAATGGCAGAGCATCGAGCAGCCGGGCTATGGTCGCGGATACGTCGAGGCGCTGCGCTACTGGCGGGAATTCCTGGATCGCGCCAACTATCTGCGCGACGCGAAGAAAATGGCCTGCGTGATGATCGGGCATTCAGCGATCAAGCGATTCGAGGCGCCCGACGCCGAGGCATTCGACCGCTATGTGATCAAACTCCAGGCGAAAGCCTGCGACCTGGTATCCGAGCATTCGGACGCGATCTTATTCGCAAACCAGCGCTATTCGACGATCAAAACTGAGGATCGGGGTCGCACAAGGACGCGCGGCACCGGCCAAGGGGATCGCGTCATGTACACCGAAGAGCGCCCGGCCTGGGTCGCGAAAAACCGCTACGGGCTGCCGCCAGAGATGGCGCTCGATTGGGCCGAATTCGCGGGTGCGCTCAAGAAATGAGCGAACAGGTATATCGCCCCTGGGCGGACAATCCACCTACCGAGGCAGAGCTGGGGGAGACCCTGGTCCTGCTATGGGATCATCATCCGCCGGTTTTTTGTATCGCGCGGATCGTCAAGACACGCGGCGAATTCACAATCGCTGCGTCGGTCGCTGACTTCAAGCGGCTGTTTCACCTGGGGCTCGATCCGATGAGCCCTGATTTTTGGACTTACTACCCGAAAGGGGGGAGCGTAAAAAATGGCATTTAATGCAAGCGATTGGGCAGGA
>Ga0208645_1001127_pt1 | contig 24551 bp, 24 predicted proteins | sample VirMetDEL_Sep_01_FD_184519 | JGI IMG/M metagenome (GOLD analysis project Ga0208645, IMG submission 184519) | Aqueous microbial communities from the Delaware River and Bay under freshwater to marine salinity gradient to study organic matter... | ecosystem: Environmental > Aquatic > Marine >... | reverse complement strand
AGACGTATTTGACGATCAATCAATGCAGACTTTTCGTAGCGCACCAGTAACCATTGGCCACCCTATCAATGACAAGGGCGAACAAGTTGCGGTCACTGCCAAAAACTCTAAGGAGTTGCAAGTAGGCATGCTTGAGGGTATGCCAGTGCGTGATGAAGATGGCTTAGGTGGTACATTGGTACTAACTGCACAAAATGCCATTGATACGGTAGAAGAAGGTACAGTAGAACTGTCTGCTGGTTACACTTGTGATCTTGAAGAAGTTGATGGCAAAATCTATCAGCGTAACATTAAAGCAAATCACATTGCCATCGTAGCCAGAGGTCGAGCTGGCCCAAGCTGCCGAATTTCTGATGAAGCATTAGCAATCCAAGAAGAAGCTAAGAAAGCTGAATTGACCGATGCTGTTGCAAAAGCAGAAGAAGCTGAAAAGTTAGTTGCATCATTAACAGATGAGCTATCTGTTCAGAAAGAGTTGGTTGTAACATTAAAGCAAACTGCTGATGACCAAGAAGTAGCTTTAGAAGCTGTTAAGGCTCAATTAGCTGATGCCCAGTTAGCAGCTACTCAGGGTGTCATTGAACGCTGTGAAGCTATCGAACATGCCCGACTTATTGCTGACATGCGTGACTTAGGTGACAAGTCAGTAGAAGAAATCAAGAAATTGGTTGTAACAGACCAGTATCCTGAGAAAGACTTTAGTGAGAAAAGCGATGCGTTCATCGAAGCAATGTTCGAGTTGCTAGTAGATCAAGCTAAAGGCGAAACCCCAATGAGCAAACTGTTGCGCGATCAGGAGACTCACGTAGCTGTGACAACTCCCAAGGTTAGCGTAGCGGATGCTGCTCGTCAAAAGATGATTCAGACTCAAATGAATCTATCTAAATCTTAACTTTAAATTAAAAATCACAGGAAATAATAATGCCTACACAAGATTTTAAACTTTACACTGCCAATGGCTACGCTGGTGACTTAGTTGATTCTGCTCCACGCGTTGTACAAACTGGTATCTTAGTACCTAACGCTGCCTCTGTAGCCACTGCTGGCTTTGGTGTAGCTATGTTACGTCAAGTGACTGGTACAGCTATTGACCGAGGTGTAGAGTTAGGCGGTGCAGCTAATGTTTATGCGATCACTCAACGTGAGTATAACCATGAAGCAAGTACTCGTCCAGCTAAGAAGGACACGGACGCATGGGCTTACCGCGAAGGCGAATCAGTTTCATTAATCCGTGAAGGTTACTTATACGTCAAACTTGAAGGTACAACTTCAATCGCTGCTGGTGCAGCCTTGCACGTAATTGAAGCCACTGGTGAATTCACTAAAGATGCTGTTGCTTCTGGCACTGTTGCATGTACTAACGTATTTGCAGAAGAAGCTGGCGCGGCTGGTGATATTATCAAAGTACGTATTGACATTAAGTAATTAGTGTCTTAACCAACGGGCTACTTTGATATGTAGCCTAAATTTTAATTTAATTAAAAGTGAGTAAAAATGAGTAAAATTGTAAAAGTATTAGCAACAGTATCCGACGCAGCAGATGCAACTGAAAAATCTTCTGCTATCATTGCTGGTCAAACTATGATTGATTTCACTATCTCAGATGAGGTAGAAAACTTAATCAATCAAGGTGTATTTGCTAATGACGACGAAGGTGTATTCTTCCAGCGTCAACTTGAACATATTCAAGCGAAAAGCTATGATGTACTTTACCCTGATCTTATGGGTCGTGAGTGCTTCCCATTGAACACAGAAGGTGGTGAAGGTATCAACACTATCACTTACCGTTCATACGATAAGCGTGGCGAGACTGCAATCATTGCTGGTAAAGCAACTGACTTGCCTCGCGGTGACATCTCAGGTGAAGAGTACAGTATCAGCGTTAAGACTTTAGGTAATGCTTTCGGCTACTCTCGCCAAGAATTAGCAGCAGCTAAAGTAACTGGTATGCCTCTTGAAGCGCGTAAGGCAGAAGCCACTCGTCGTTCTTATGAAGAGAAAGTAAACCAAATCATCTGGTTCGGTAGCCCTGAAAACAAGTTACACGGTTTGTTTGATGGCCCTGCTGGTGCTCCTTGCTTAACTGTTGCCAAAACAGAATTAGCAAATGGTGCAAGTGGTTCACCTTACTGGCGCAACAAAACTGGTGCAGAAGTTGTCAAAGACTTAACTGACGCATTAGCTCAAATGTATGCAGACACGAAGAAAATCTTCCGCCCTGATCAAATCTTAATGTCAGTTGAAGATAAGCTATACTTAGAGAACACCCCATTCTCTGCTCAGTATCCTTTGACTTCAATTATGAAATGGTTCCTTGAAAACAACCGCTTCATTAAGTCTGAAAGCCAGATCAAAGACATTAACGAGTTAGAAGGTATTTACCCTTCAACTGTTGGTGGTTCTTTCGACCCTACTGGTGGCCAAGTTGGTGGTTTCACTGTAATGGTAACTGGTGAAGACAATGCGCGTGTTCGTGAGCCTTTCCCATACGTACACTTACCAGTGCAATACAAAGGCTTGGAATTTGAAATCAACTGCTACGGTCGTTTCGCTGGTATCGAAATGGTTCGTCCTGCTGCCTTCCAACACTTCTTAAACTGCTCTGCTGGAGCGTAAGCTAAGAAGTAGTCCACGGCCTACCTGAGTTGGGTAGGCTAATATCAATTTTAATTAGGAATGATTATGAAAATCAAAAGTCTATTAGGTTGTAATGTTAGCTTTATTGTTAATGGTCAACGTATCACCCTGCCTGCAAACCCAACTGTTATTGAATTAGATGACACAGCATACAAAGCCTTCACTCCTCGCCTTAACAAGTTAGTTGAAGACAAGGATGCTGAATGGTTGGTCAAGCCTAAACTTAGCAAAGAAGAGCAAGCCAAGCTTGAAGCTAAAAAGCTCAAAGAAGCAGAAGCATTAGTTGCGGCCAGCAAAGCTAATACTGCTGCCAATAAGTAAGTAGTTGGCTGCAACTGTAGCTGACTTTCAAAAGCGATTCCCAGAATTTTGTCATGTAGATGATGTGACTGTACAGCTATTCTTAGATGATGTTGAGCTTATTATGAGTTCAGAAGGTAAGTGGTTAAAGTTTTATGATACTGTTCATCAGTATTATACAGCCCACTTCCTAGCAGTAGCAGAACATACTGAATCTGGTGACACGGCTTCCTTATCTCCCATCAAGAAACAGATGGTGGATGATGTGCTAATTGAATCGGCAGTCAGCGATATTAGCCCAAATGCCAATGAGTTGCTAAGTACAGCTTATGGCAAGCGCGTACTGTTCTATAGAAAGTTATGCTTTGCTGGCCCAAGAGGAGTATAACTTATGGCAGGACTAAATATGAGTCGTGCCTTCAATTCAAGAATGTTATCTAAGTTAGTTAGATATGAAGTCTTAGAAGGCCACTATGATGATGACAACAACTGGGTTAAAGGAGCTACTAGAAAGAGTACTGTATTTGGAGTAGTTCTTTCTGGTAACAAGTTCTCTCAGTTTGAAGAAGGTCAAGCCAAAGTATCAGAAGATGGTGGTATCCGCATCAGTGATTATAAAACCTTGTACATTAAGGATAAGTATAATCTACAGATGAATGACAAGATTTTCTATGCTGGAGTATATTATAACGTACTACAGCGTTCTGACGAGTATGAATATAATTTCAGATCGTTTATACTAGAGAAATCTGAGGATTGGAAACCATGACACCTGATAGAGCAGACGTAATGGTTTTGCAGAAAATGGTAGATACTATGGTAGGAATACCAAAGTTTTCTTACCCTGCAAGACAGCGTGAGGCAAAGAAGCCAGAAGGCGAATTTGCACACATTAGAATCTTGGAAGAATATCAAGAAGGCATACCAGCCCAAAAGATACACGCACAAGATGAACTAACCACTACTTTCCGAACCTTTAGTTTAGTCAGACTAAGAGCTAGGATTGGTGTGGTAGATACTACCGGAATCCCTTCAAGCAAAGTAATGAATGGTTGGACTTCCGAAGCTATGAAAGCTCTTATGATTGAGTCAGGATACGGATTTGTAAGATGTATCCCTATTTCAACAGAAGATGCCAAGCTAGAAAAGGAATGGGAATACCGCAAAGGTTTCTCAGTTGAACTATACACTACTCGCGTGTATGAAGAAGTTGTTTGCAATATGACTGCTGTTAGCATTACAGGTAGATTCATTGCAGAAAACTTAGATGAAGTAGTAGTTAATATAAACCTAAATTAATAGGAAACAAAAACAAATGGCAATAGAAATTACAGAATTTTCTGATGTGTCAATCTCAGTCTCACCAACTGGTGCGGCCAGTGGTAACTTTGGTATCTTAGGATTCCTAACTACTGAAAGTGGGATTCCTACAACAGAGCGTAATCGTGCTTATACAAAACTGACAGACGTTGGTAGTGACTGGGCAACAAGCTCAGAAGTGTATAAAGCTGCTCAAGCTTTCTATGGTGCAACTCCTACGCCTAATGACTTTGTTGTACTTTCAATGTACGACACAGACCAAGCAGCAATGATTTCTGGTGGTGGCCACTTATCACTTACTGATTTGGTTGCTTTAAGCCCAGTAGATTTTAGTGTTGAGGTCGACAACAATACTTTATCTTCTACCAGCATTTCATTGTCTGGTGCAACTTCATTAGATGATGTAGCATCTGCTCTTGAGACAGCATTAGGTGGTAACACTGCTGTTATTATTGAGTATGTTGATAATCGCTTTGTAATCAAGTCACCGACCACTGGTGGAGCCTCTGATATTAAGTTCCCAGTAGGTACAGTTGCCGAAGCATTAGGTTTGGCGCAACATCAAGCCGCAATCGCTGACCGTGTTGCTGCTGAAACCCCAGTAGATGCACTTGCTGCTAACTTAGCAACTGGTGTTGACTTTACTGCTTTCGATGTACATAAAGATTTGCGTGACAATATCACTGGAGGTGTTGGAGAAACAACTCTAAACATTGGACAGTGGGCAGAAGCAGCTAAGAAAATCTTTGTGAACACTACTAACAACTTAGCAACTCTAAGTTCTAGTATCACTACAGATGTTGCATCATTGCTCAAGTCAAATACTTTGCGCTATACTCTTACTACTTTCAGTAAGACAGCTAGCCAGTATCCATCATCTGCGGTATTTGGTCGTGCAGCAAGTGTAAACTTTGGTGCGGCTGCATCTACGATCACATTGAACTTGAAGCAAATTGGTGGCGTCACTGCGGAAGACTTAACTCCTGCTGAGTTTGCTACTTTGAAAAGCAAGCACTGTTCTGCTGTTATTCAGATTGGTAAATCACAAACTGGTTATGCAGACTCTCGTATGGCTTCTGGTTCCTTCTTTGATTCAGTGCATGGTTTACTATGGTTGGAGAATCGTTGTGAAGTTGATATGTTTAACTTACTATATCAATCTACAACGAAGGTTCCTTTTACCCAAGTAGGTATTAACCTTTGTAAAGCTCGCCTAGAGCGCAGCTTAGAAGCTGCGGTACGAAACGGCCTAGCAGCTCCAGGTTACTTACCTGATGGTACGTACTTACCTAACGGGTACATCGTAGAAGCTGTCGAACTTGCTGATGTTCCTTCAAGTGACAAGAGCAATGGAGTCTACGTTGGACTTTCATTCAAAATGGTTGGTGCTGGTGCATTACATGAAATTGTAGTGTCTGGCGAATTCGCAGAATAACTTAATTAGGAAATTAAATGTATCAATATAGTTTTGCAAATGTAGACCTTATCTTAGAAATCCCTGACTCGACTGGTGTTTATCAGTCTATCACAGTTCGTGGTTTTGCTACAGGTGAGAACCTAATTAACATTCAACGTCGTGCGCCTATCGCAACAACTCAGTTTGGTGCGTATGGTGATATGGTTGTGTCAATGCAGCGTATCAAAGCTGGTGACTTGACATTCCCTGTACTGATGAATGCGCCTGAAAACAAACTGTTGCAGGATTACTGTAACTACTTCCAAGAGCAAGCAGATGCAGATGGGTCATTAGTGTTCCCAATCCAAGCCGCGTTGAAAGATAACATGGGCAAGGATGAGGCACGTTTAGATAATGGTGTCATCTTAGCTATCCCTGCCATTACTCGTGGTCAGACAATGAACACAGTAACTTGGATTCTCACGTTTGAAAATATCGACATTAAGCGTAATGTTGGTGAAGATGCTACACAATTTGGTGTACAACTCTAATTATAACAGCCCTGCCTTAATAGGTTAGGGCTTTTTTGGTTTAACTATTCTAAGGAGAATATTATGTCAGGAAACAAAGAATATAGAAACTCTTTAAAAGATGGCAGAGAAATTTACATTCCTCATTGGCCAGTAGATGTTTCATTAGAAAATCTTACTAAAGCTGGTAAGATTTTAGGTACAGAAAACATTATTCGTATTGCAGAGCTGAACATTCCAGCGTCTATTGTTGCAGTTATGAATTGTGAAAACCCAGCAGTCGCTTCTGCACTGGTGAAACACTTTGTATGCCAAGTGCGTATCGAAGGTAAGAAGATTGACACAACTACAATCAATAATATGTTTGCAGGCGATCTTCATGGTGTTATTGAACTATTCACTCATGTTATCCATAGTCAGTATTCAGATTTTTTCAGCTTAGGTTTAGCAAAGGTAGCCTCCCAAGAGCAGTAGTCTCTGGAGAAGAGACTAGGATGCCTGTAGACTATAGCCAAATATATCCCAAACTTAATGGGTATTTGGTTAGACCTTTGCTTGTAAATCCTCCACTTTGTAGCTTGAAAGAGTTGCAAGATGGAACCTATACAATAGCTGACTTGGAAATGTTACACCAAGTTATTGAAATTAGAAACCACCAAACCCCAACATTGCCAAATCCAAATCAAAGTAACTAAGGAGTTATAATGAATTACGATGAAGATGAAAATTTTGGCTTTTCCGTAGATGGAGAAGAAGACTTAGATGGCTTTTCTATCACTGGTGAAGACGATGGATTTGATATTCTAGCCGAAGAAGGCGACGCTATGGGAGATGCTTGGCTTACTGGCAGTGCAGAAGGCCAGACCAATAAGCTAGATGCAGACACAGTAGACGGAATCGTAAGTGGAGATGGACTAGAACAGCCAGATCATTTGGTAGGTGCAGCAAAGATTTCTGACTTACAACTTGGAAGAATTGATGGTGTAAGCTACGGTGTACAAGCTGGAATCAAAGCTATACTAGAAAAACGAGATGTAGCTGGGATTGACCCATTAGATGCTGCTGCTGCCAGACAAGTGTTTGGTGAACTTATTGGTATGGACACTGCAAAGTTTGCAAGCCAAATTAAAGTAGATGAAACAGTAGAACTACCTAATAGCTATCAAGATCATCGAAAGATTTTGTCTATGTTACAAAATACTTCTGGTGAGTACTTAGATAGAGGGCCAGGAGCTGCTTTAGTAAACAAGTTCAATGACGAAAAGCAAGAGAAGGAAAATGAAGAACTTCTGGAAGCATTTGATATTGTCAAAGAAATTGCTGACCATTACATACACCCTAATACAATAGGGACTGATGTTGAGAAAGGCAGAAGGCGGTCACTAGAAGATGCCATTACATTAAGATTAAGGGATGGAGTATTCTTTGATAATTCCAGAGACATTCTTCCCCTACCTAATGAAACTGGCGTAGCTGGTATCAAAATCACCCAAGGTATATGGCCATCAAGGTTAGGTACTTCTGAGGATAGAGTATCTGCTGCTGGCAAATTTGACCATCTGTATAAAAGCACTAAAGTTGATGGAATTCGTACCAAGTTTGAAAGAGACGAAAATCATTACAAAGTGTTTGTAGATGGAGTAACAGAGGAAGAACGCAGAAGAGTTCTAACTCGTACACCGTCTGTAAGGTCTTCAATATTTCCAAACCCGACCAAATCGGAAATAGAGAAGAATGCTTGGACAGAAGAGACTGTAGAGAAAAAGAAAGCTGAGAACAAAAAAGCTTATGAAGAGTTGATAACCAAGGCTAATAAAGCAAGGGCAACATTCATTAAACAGTTTCCTACAATCCATGATGAAAACTATAAGCAAAACCGTACAGCAGGTAAACAGTCACCAACTGACCATTTTGATAAAATACGCAACCTGATGGATGAAGCTGCTATCCTTGGTAAAGATTGGGATGGTGGTACTGACTATGATACTGTAGGTAGTGCTACAGGTATTATATATGGAACCTCAATTTTGCCTGAAATAAGTTTGAAGGAAGCTGCTAGAAGAACTTCCCAAACTGAAATGGAAAAAGTCAATGGTGTAGAAATTGGATATAGTTTCGATGAAGAATACATAAGCCATGAAGGTGGATTGTGGAGACCTTCTGAAATTAGATACCAGAAAGCAATGAATGAAGCCATAGCAAAACACAATGACAAAGTGACTGCTGGCGAATACGTTAATCAAGGTACTGGGAAAGGTTCTGATAGAGGTGGAATGTATGGCTACAAGAAACAATCGGAAATATCCCGACATATTGAGGATGCGCTTGATGAAGAAGAAGAACAGAGAATGGCTGACATTAAGGAAGGCAGATTCTCACAAGGTACGCAAGCGTGGCTAGATCAACGTAAAGGTAAGATCACAGCTTCTACTGCTGCTACGTTACTTAAACCTATGGGTGCGGAAGAAATGGCTGTTAAGTTAGCTTCCGAGAGATTAGGTATTGCTTCATCAGACGAACCTAATGCACACATGCGAGAAGGTAATGACGGTGAAGAAAAAGCCCTCACAGCATTCCTAATGGGAGAAGGTAAAGGCTTGCACATGGAAGAGGCTTTCTTTGAGACTCACATGGACTATGAAGGCTTTGGTGTATCCCCAGATGGTAGGTTATATGAAGAAGCATTTGACCCTGACAACCCTGAAAAAGTTAGGAAAAGTGCTGGACTGTTAGAGTTAAAATTCTTATCTACTAATAGGATGGAGGGAGCACTAGATAGATATATGCCACAAATGCAGATGCAAATGGCTATAGCTGGTGAAAGCCAAACCCACTTCTATGCACTAGACAAGCACACTGGCGATAACATGCACTACGTAGTTAAAGCCGACCCTAAAATGCAAAAGAAACTTCTTAAAGCTGGTTGGAAAGCTAAACAGCTTGAGCAAGACTTAGACCCACTAGGAGCACAGGAATTGAGGAAGAAAATTAAAGCTCGTAGAGAGTATGACCCTAGAACCGAAAAGCAGATTGCAGAAGATGCTGCTAAAGAAGAAGCAGAGCTAAGGGCTAAAGCTGGAGAAGATGGTCAAACCAAAGCTTTTGAAACAGCAGATGATGACCAACCCATGACACCTTTTGAAGAAGATGTAGCTGAGGCTTTAGATAGTGAAGAAGATTTACTAACAAGTGACTCTGAGTTTGCAGTGGAGTATCGCAAGCAGATGAAGAGAAGAAAACAAAGCGAACTTTCAGCAAGGGTTAAAGAAGCTATTGAATCAAGCCTTACTACCGCTGATGGTGAAGGTGGGTCTAGTGGTGATAAGAAAGAAACAGTTAAAGCTGTCTCGGCACCTAAAGAAAATCCTGCTAATAAAGAACTTGCTGAGTTTTACCAGACTCACAAGAAATTGTTGGAAGAAGAGGCTAGACTGAAAGAGGCTTCCAGAGCAAGGAAGAAATCTAAAGTCAAAGATGCCACAGCAGAAGCGGAAATGTCAGAGTTTTACAAGACCAATAAAAGTGTACTTGGAAAACGTAATCAGCTTGAAAGTGCTGCTGCCATAGAAGCTACAGCTACGTCCCTATCTTTACCAGACCTTAAAGGTGATGTTGCAACAGCATTAGCTAACGAGGACTTAGAAACAAGCGACTCTCCTATTGCAGTTGAGTATCGTAAGCAAATGAAGAGTAAGGATGATGAGGCACTTAAACAAGCTGTATCAGAAGCAATAAGCCCAGATCATACTTCTACAGATAACTTATCTAAAGCGCAAGAAAATGCTACCAAAGCTACTAAAGAAGCGGAAAGATCAGTACGAAACTTTACTAGTGCAATGGGTAAAGCTATTGGTGTTCTTGGAGAACTTGGTGGTGTGGTTGCCGATGGTAACAAATCTGCTATGGATACTATTCGTATGGCAGCAGAAACAGGACAGACTCACCAAGAAGTACGTGGTATGGAAAGGGCTTTAAAGGCTGGCTCACTAGATCAGCAAGGTGCGCTAAACGTAATTAATGCAGCTTCCAGAAAAGCAATGCTTTTCAGAGATGAAAAGAGTACTGCTGCGGAAATCAAAAGTCTTCACCACAAAATAGGTCTAAGTAACCTAGAAGAAGTCCATAACTTGAAGTTACCAGATGTGTGGGAATTACAAAACCTGAAGCCTAATGAACTTCTTAACTTGTATGGTACTCTGATAGAAGGGATAGAAGACCCAATGGCTAGAGCACAGGCTTCTGAAATTCTATTAGGTACATCTGAATTTGCAATGTTCAATAAAGATGCTGACAGTCTTCTGGATCTAAACAATAGCATAAATAAAGAAGGTGCTATTGAAACCGAACAAGGTTTAAACTGGGTAAGGCATACTTGGCAAGATGTGAAAGAGGACGTAGGTAGCTTAGGCTTTGGCGTAGGTGTTCTTGCTGGTGGGTCAGGTTTAGCAGCATTAGCTGTTAAGTCTCAAACTGGTAAAGCAGTTGCTAGCCAACTGGCCAAATCTAAAACAGCTCAGAAGGGTGCTCAAGCAACAGCTAGTAAACTTAATACTGCTAAAGATGTGACTAAAGTTGCAGGAGGTAAAGTCACCAACGCAGCAGGCAAGGCTTTACAGACTGCCTCGAAGCTGAACCCTGTAGGATTAGCAACTGCGGCAGTATCAATCGGTGGCAGAACTGTAGGTGGTGTGGAAGATGATGGTGGCCTAGCTGATAGCGCATTAGATGTACTAGAGTTTGCCAGTTCAGGTTCTGCTATTGGTATGGGCATAGGTGCTGGTATTGGTATGTGGGCTGGTGGTATTGGTGCTGCACCTGGAGCTGCTATTGGTGCTACCTTGGGTGGTATTGCTGGTGGTGTTATAGGTGTCGGTAACGAGCTTTGGGAATGGGCAACTGGTGATGATGATGAAGTCAAGGCTAGTGCTATTCCAAGCGCAAACATAGGAGCTATCAATCAGCAAAGTACGCCTATAGCAGAAAAGAGTAAGAATATAGTAAATGTGGAAGTTACAAATGAAATCTCACCAGATTTGATTAAGACAACCACAGGTGTTAATGGGGACTTAACAGTTGATCAAGAATCAACTAATAGCACAGGAACTTATTACTAATGGCAGTATCTAAGTTTGGGCAGTATGTACTGTTGCAAGTACATGATAAAAATGATAAGACTGTTTTTGAATCAGACAGTCTTAAAATTAATTTCGATGTAAGAATCATTGCTGACTTTAGCAGAGCTAAAATTACTATATGTAATCTTAACCAAGAAACCATACAGTTGCTAATGAAGGAAGACTCACATTATGTAACTGTCTGGACTTCATTGCATGGCTCGGAACGTCAAAAGGTTATTGATGGGCTATATGTAAGTAACGCACTAGAGGAGTTAAAACTACCTCAAAGTGAATTTAGCATATATGCCTACTCAAAACTAAAAGCTGAATATTTGGAAAAGCCTGTTGACCTTAAAGTTACTCAGCCTAGCCTAAAGAAAGTAATCATACAAGTGCTAGACAATGCTGGCTATACTGGCCAAGTAGAGTTTAAGCATTTCCCAAGTGATATTCTGTCTTATGTGAATTATAGACCTACCAGACGAGAGGGCACTCTTTTGAGTGTTCTCAAAACGCTTGGTAAGGAGTATGGATTTACTATGTACACAGATGGCAATAAATTTACATTTATGTATAAAGCCAAGTTTGCTAATGCAGAATCCACTGAGCTGTTTTTCTCAAAAGATAGTATCAAATTAGATACCAGTAATATGAGGGCCAATCCTAGATTGGGTGCAGGTCAACTTGATGTAACATCAAACCTAGACCCTAGGATTAAGCCAGCAGTAGTCTTAGATATTACAGACTTGATTGCAGTAGATATTGGGGAACAGCAAGATACGTTAGAGCTTGCAAGAAACCTTGTAAGAAAGTCAATAGCTGGTAAGAGCAAGTATCAAGCATCTGAGGTGCAACATAAAGGCTCAAACTGGGAAGATGTTTGGCTTACACAAGTAGTAGCTTATCCACCTACTCAGGGCACAACAATGCCTACTGACAAGTGGTGGACTTAATGAGGAGCGAATATGGCGAAGCTGAATAAAGCTCAAATCTCTTTTAAGCAAGAGGAAAAATATCACCACGGTAATGAAGAAGTAACAACTACACTAAGGTTTCATTCTGTTATTGCAGAAGACCATAGTATATCATCTGACATTACCAAGTTCCCTGTACAGACAGGCTTTAATATTAGCAACCATGCAATTAGAAGAAACAGGATAGTCTCCATCACTGGAGTTATTAGTAATCATCTAGTTGTAGGTTCGCAAGAGTTTCACCAATATGGTGGTAATAACTCTAGAGTCATGTTTGAGACGCTAGAAGGATTAGTCCGACTAGCTACAGTGTGTGATGTGGTTACTAACTATGGTAACTACACCAATGTGGTATTTACTAAGTTCAAAACAAAACTTAGTGAAGGCAAGACAGATGTTATGGAGTTCACGATAACTGGAGAAGAGATTCAACTAGCCAGTACTATTATTGGTGAGACTCCAACTCTGCTAGTGTTCACAGCTTTAAGTGAACCTAAAAGGGTAGCTAGAATAGCAGCATTAAATGAAATTGGTTTAGACGTACCAGAAGATGCAGTTATTTCAGAAGCTACTTGCGATATGTCGCGAAGTTTCCAAACCCAAGTCAGAGGCACAAACAGTAAACCTGTAACAGTGACTTATGACAGATCGGCCTATGATGTAACAACTGAAAGATTTAGCTACGTAGTTAATACTAGCGATACCGACTTAGTTGTTGCAGAAGAATCTGATAACATTAACTGGTTCTCACTATTAAAAGATGGTGCAGATATGACAGAAGGTGCATTGACAGCAGGTGCGTGTCTTAAAGATGGACTTATTGGGTTGGGAACTGAAATTGTCAATGATACTATCAATACAGCACTAGGAGAGTTAAAGCAAACTGTCTATGGTGCTGCCTATGGTGTCTTTGGCGTAAATGGTGATAGAAGTTTTGGTCAAGTTCTCTTGACGATTGGTGTAGACTGTCTAGTAGCTGGTGCTATTGGAACAGTTGACCCTAACCTTAATCCTGATGACTACACTGACTATGACTTACCAACAGTCGATGAAGTGCTACTAGGTGCTGCTAAAACTGGAGACAGGGTATCTACTATAGGATTAAGAGCAACTGCGCCAACTACTATTACTAAAATCTCAAACACAAGTAGTGTGAATTATTTGGAGAATCTGTTTAGATGATTGATAATCAAGCATATTCTATGATATTACCTGCGCGTATAGTTGAATACTTTAAAGAAACACAAACAGCTACTATACAAATATCCGCAGAAGGTATTCATAGTAGCTCGTCTGAAATATCGCAAACGAAAATACGTGAGCCTATTGAAGACGTACCTGTTCATACACCTTCGGGTGGTGGATGGGCTTTGACTGTACCAATTAAGAAAGGTGATACTTGCTTGATTGTATTCAGTCAGATAGGGTACGACCACTGGTTATTTAAGGATGAAGATGTAGCAGGGAAGCTGGCAGGCTTACCTCAACCTTGGTTAAATCGTCAATTTAGTGTTGATGATGGGTTTGCCTTTGTAGGTTTCAATACTCTACCAAGAGCTATTGATAACTATACAGATGACGGAAGTCAATGGAGAAATGAGGATACATCTCAAAGTATTCATCTCAAGGATGATCTTTCTATTACGGTAGATAGTCCAACTTCCGTCACTATTAATGCTCCACAAGTAATTGTGAATTCAACTAATGCAACTATTAATGCTGAGGAAGATGCAAACATTAATGCTAAGAATGCAACTATCACTACTGAGGAAGATGCAAATATTGATGCTAAGAATGTGACAGTTAGTGCTGAGCAAACTGCAAGTGTTAGTACTGTTAATGCCTCAATAAGTGCAGATGCAACTGTTAGTATTGATGCGCCAGTCACTACGGTGAGTGGTACTTTGACCTGTGGTGCTTTAACTGCTGCTAGTCTTGGGTTCTCTGGAAGTGGTGCAAGTGACCTATCCTTTGAAACTGACCCTAGTAAGCCTAACACTATGGTGATGAAAGGCCATCTTGAAGTTGCAGGTCTTGAGAATGAAGCAGGCACTATTGAAGTATATGGTGAAACTACTGCTGGCTCTCCTTTGAAAGGTAAAGTTAATGGTATCATTGTTGAAGAACATACTCACGTTGCACCATCTAGCGGTGGGCCGACTGGTGGGCCAATTAATCCACCTTAATAGGAGAACTATATGTCTGTACAAATAGCCCTTGACAAGAAGACTCATGATATTATCAAACTTAGTGGTGGTGGTATTGCTAGAGTCTCTGATGGGCGATACACAGTGCAACTTGTGAAGAACCGGCTACTCACTAAGTTAGGTGAGTGGCTACTTGACCCCACACTAGGTTTTATGAACTTAGATGATTTTGAGAAGAATGTAGACTTATTCGACTTAGAAATGAGGGCTAAGAAAATTATTTTAGACACGGTAGGTGTGCAAACGATTGATACTTTCGATATTGTATTGGAGAAAGATCGTACGCTACTTATCACTTTTACAGCCAAAACAGTTTACGGTGAGATTGATCTTACTGTACCTTGGAGTTAATTATGGCAGGATTATCAAATGAGGGTTTCATTCCCTTAACATTAGATGAGATCAGAGAAAGAATACATACTAAGTTGGAGGCGTTCAGCCCAGGAATTGACTTGAGTGTTTCTTCTCCTGACGGTCAGTTGGTGGAGATTTTCGGCTTTGAGTTAGCGCAAGCATGGCAAGAACTTGGATTAGTATTCAGTAGTTACAATCCTAATGATGCTATCGGTGCAGGGCTAAGAAACATTGGCCTAATATCTGGCTTGCCTTATGGTGCAGCCACTAGATCACAAGCTGATATTGAGTTGATTGGAGTAGAAGGCACTGTAGTTCCTGCTGGTTCTATAGTTTCTGATGCTGCTGGTAATGAGTTTGCCACATCATTTGACTACACTATCTCACCTAGTACAACAACAGTACCAGCTGTTGCAGTTGTGTCAGGTAGTATTAACGTAGATGCTGGTACTATTACTAATATAGTTACACCAGTATCAGGCTGGACAAGCATTAATCAGCCTCTATCAGGAAGGGTGGGCGACTTACCTCAAACAGAGACAGAGTATAGAAACCTACGCAACAGGACTGTACTTAGAAACTCTGTGCATATTGAGGAAGTAATTAAGGCAAGAATCAATGAAGACTTAGGTATTTCACAGGTTCAAGTACTTAACAACGACACACCACTTCCTTTGGCAGATGGTACTCCACCTAGCAATATTCACGTAACTGTAGGTGAAGTTCCTTCTAACGTAACTGATGAGGCTATTGCTAGAGTGATCTCGCTACACAAAGGTCTAGGTACTATTACCTATGGCTCAACAAGTGTTACGATAGATGACTCACAAGGCCAACCTCATGAAGTAAAATTCACTAAAGCAACAGCTAAACCTGTGTTTATGGACATAGAAGTATTGTTCTTAGATGAAGACTATGCTGGTGCAGTAGAGAATATTAGAGCTGACTTGTTAGCTCATATCTCTAACTTGGAAGCAGGGGAAGACTTGATCTGGTCAAGACTGTTTGGAATCATTACTCCATACTCGAAAGCTCAAGTAAACAAGCTAGAGCTATCAACAGATGGTGTAACTTACAATCCAAGCAATATTGTGTTTGACGAGGACGAGTTTGCGGTATCTGCATTAGGTAACATAAACATAACAGCGGTGAATTAATGAAACCATTATTACATGAAGCACCCTTGTTTATGCCACTAAAAGAAGCCCCACAAGCTGCTATTGCAAATAAAGGCGAACAAATCTTGGATGGAATGCTATTACACCAGTATAGAAACAGTCCAGATTTGCGTGAATATTACATGGCTTTTATATCTGAAATGGATTACTTATTTGAAGAAATTCAGAAAGTGTACATAGGAAGATTCTTGCAACATGCAGAAGGCAACCAGTTAGATATTATAGGTATTATCCTACAGCAACCAAGAACAGTTATATTGCCTGAAAGGTACTTTGGCTTTGTTGGTGCTCCTTTATCAGAAGGCTTCTCAGATGATGCTAACCCGTCCACAGGTGGTATATTCAGAGATGGTAGACAGACTATTGGGGCAATTACTCCCTTAGATGATATTACTTATAGAAGAGTGCTACTTGTCAAAGCAATGGTAATGAATAGAGATGTTGCCGATCTGAACTTGGCTTACTTCTTAATCATTACTGTGTTAGGGCGAGTTCCTAAGCAGTTAGCACTAAGGGACGCAAGTTCGGTGGGTGTAATTCCTACTATAGCTGACAGAGAAGTGAACTTGCTAATTTCCGGTAGTGACACAGACGACGCAGAAATTCAGTTGATATTATATATCTCTAAATATTTCGTCCCTGCTGGCATTACTCTAACATTAACAGAGGTTTAATTATGACTACTCCAGTAGGTTTAGAACTAATTTGGGCACTGTCTGGCGGTGTCTCAGACCCAACTAATGCAAAATATGAGCTTGGTTGGGTAGCAGAAAAGCCAACTTACCAGAACTTTAACTGGGTTTTACAAAACCTTGATAAGGCTAAGTTAGCCCTTGCAGAGTCAGATGTTTGGCCGTGGCAAGAGAAGATTGGATACCAGCTTGGTGCGAAAGTAATCAGGAATGGTATTATCTATCGTTGCGTAGAAGCCCACAATAGTGTTGTTAATAACAACCCACAAGACCCTGCCTTAGATAGCACCAACTCTTATTGGGTCACAGGCGCAGTATTTAGTAAGACCAGCCTAGCTTACGACTTCTTGCAACAGGAAGATGGTGTTGCTATTAATGAAGTAAATGATAGACCTGCTACGCCAACTTGCTTGTGGTATGGCAATGAGTTGACTCTTAACAATACCTACTCAGTTATTGCACTTAATACTTTAGATAGTAGTAAGAAGAATTGGGTATTTGGTAATGTGGATGGAGAAATGGTAGTAGTTGATGTAGGTAACACTAACTATCACCCAGACCCTACCATACCACTAAAGCCAAGTCCGACTAATACTGCCTACAGAGTGTACCACGAAGGCTACAAACCTGCAGTGGGTGACGTGCATAATGCAGTTGAAGAAGCTCCCCTAGATGGCCAAACCTATGGTCGTAAGAATGGGCAGTGGGTTCCTGTAACTGGAGACCACATTGGCACTGCTCCTCCTCCTCCATCAACAGGTAGTGGCACTAAATGGTACAACTTAGATGATGGTGTACTGTATGTTGATATTGATGATGGTGATAGTTCCCAATGGGTTCCAGGCAATCCGCCAAATGCACCTAATACTTATCAACAACCAGCGGTAAACCAAGCCCAGTTGCAAGATATTACTCATGAAATTAACACAAGTGATGACAAGCGAGCTGGCTATCAAGTGTATGACACAACCACTCGTCAGCCTTTATGGGCTTATGATAATCATGATGCAAGTACTTGGCGTGATGCAAGTGGTAACATTATTTATACACCTTCTTAATAGGAGAAAATTATGGCTATTAATTTCCCAAATAGTCCCGTACATGGTACAACTTATGAGTATCAAGGTACTACGTACAGATTTGAGCTTACAACTGGTAGTGTAGGCTATTGGAAGGTTCATTTGCCAATTCCGTCTGGTCTAGCAACACCTACGGAAATTGATGCCGGAAGTGAACCTATCAAGTATATTACACCGGAGGCATTAGCTTTATCTAAGTATAACCGTAGCGAATCAGACTTCCAAATTTTGGTGTCAAATCCTGCTAGGGTTATTAGGACTACAGGCAGAACTTACTTAAATCCGGTTGATGACACTAATTCGCGTGACAATGCAACTGACCCGCATACTGTCTACGGAAATACGCCAAGTCCTCATATCAGTATTGGCTCACCTATTGTATTTCATAAGGATTGTAAGATTACCAAGATAACACTAATTGCAGAGAAAGCTGCTACTATGGCAACTAATCCGCAACAAGGTGATGGCTCTTACTTACCACATGATATATTGCTCAGAGTTGTAAAATACGATTATGAAACATCGGGCAGCTCTTCAGCACTTATCTATATGAATGTTGATGACCCTTCGCTTGTAGCTGAATATAATGATGTATTTAGAGATGGCGACCCACTGAATGTAGATACAGCACCAAATGAGGATAAGTATATCTTTTCTGAAACCATACCAGCTTGGAGTGGTATCAGTATAGATAATACCCGACACTGTGTTGGGGTATCTTTTGTACCTAGGTTCGAGGCACAAAATGTTAGTGCTTTGCTAAACTATTCTATATTGATTGAAGGAGTAGATTTATAATGAGTAACAGCCCAAATTCAAGATTGAATCCTACTTACTTTAGTGTAGACTTAGCCGACTTTGGAAGTATTGGTGTAGAAATTGGTGAAATAAAGGCTTATAACCGATCAGGTTCAGGCAGTAATAATGACCAAGAACTTATACCTATGTTTGGATATACACATGGTATGTCTCCATATACTAATAAAGACTTTTATGATTGTATGGAGCTTGTAGACATACCCGGTGTAGGTTTTGTACGAAGAATTATTATCCATGATGAATATGGTGATGTAATTCAGCCAACAGATTGGGATGATGTCTTCTGGCAGAAAATTCTAGAAGCCTATGCTACCAATGGTGAAAGCTGTAGACCCACAAGAGACAACTGTGAGTTTGATGCCGGTATATTGGAGCATTTGCCATTAGGTGAGGTTCTAACTAGACCTACTCAAGTCGGTACAAATCCTTTAGGGGATGATATTGAGTTTATGTCAGGAGGAGTAGGGTTTGGTGAAATACCAGAAACTATAAACCTACATCTTAATCCCAACCACTTTAGTTTTTCAACCTTTACAGGTGGCGCAGAATCAATGTTACGACATAAAGTCGTACCAAGAGCTGCCATTACTGGTGGAACTTTCTACCCATCTTTCCCACTAAAACGTGGTGACGGTTCTGACTTACAATCAGGCGACTTGACGACTGCTGATGCAAGAGTAAAAGCTATCAAGCATCTAGGTTCAAATAGCGAAATTGAGTACTGGATTGAAGGCTTAGGTGTAACCAGTGGTGGTGGTGGCAATGGTGGAGGTGGTGGTACTACACATAAAGCTAGTTGGGATGAAACAGTTACAAACAGGGCAAACGTATCTGCTGTACAGGGTTACACTTACATATACAGTGAAGGTACTCAAAACTTGGTCAATGGTGCAACTACTGATAACCAAGGTATTCGTAATGGCATTCTTAATCCTTTACATACTGGTCAAGGTCAAAGGGTCAAAAGAGCTTTTGTCCAAGCAGTTGCAGGTGCAACAGGTCTCAATCAGAAAGCCGGAACAGTATTTGGTAGATTTAAGTTGTATCAAGTATGGGTAAATGGTTGGAACTTAATTGCCACATTAGACTTAGAATGCTTAGACATAAGCAAAGTAGGTATTAATAATGACCTTAGCTTTGCCACTGGGTCTGGCTTGCTAAGAGCTGAATGGGAAGATACGGATGGAATCTTACTTCCCGATAATGCACTTTATGGTGTTGTGTTTGAACCAGCAAATGCAAACAACCGATTAAATGCAATAGGTAGATTTACTTTACACTTAGAAGGAGATAAAGACTTTGCTTAGATATATTAAACACAATGAAGTGTCTGATCTAGTCTTAGGCTCTGCTATTGTACCGTCAGGTGAATTAGTGGAGCTTGGTAGTATTTCAGGCATGTATGATAATGCAGCTAAGGCTCTTTATTACTATTTAGGCACAGGCCAGTTATCAGTTTATGATGACAAACAAAAGGAAGTTGTAGTTCAGGACGAAGGATTTTATCAAGAATTTATTGAAATCATTAGTAAGGGTATTACCATCGACTTTAAAGCAGCAGAAGATGACCAGTCAGCAAGGAAAGCAGCTATTGCTTACTTAGACTGCACTGGTTGGTACATTGAACGCTTGAACGACCCAAGTTCAGGAAAAGAAGTACCAGAAGAAGTACTTACTTTACGTGCTGAGGCAAGAGATTTGCTAAACTCGTAAGAGCTTATTTTGGCCTTTTATAGCACTTTACAGATTTAAGGTAGGTTGACCTATTTTATCTGTAGAGTGCTCCATAAAGTCCAAAATTTAGGCGAGACGCTTGTTTTGCCGCCTTTGAGCCGCGCCCGAACTCATCAAACCCATGCTATCCAGTAGCGATATTGGCACTAAAACGCATATTTTGAGGTCTAAGGCGCGTTCAAAATAAAATAATATAATGTCAGGGATACAGCCTAAAACGCCCTGATACAGGCTAATTTTAGCTCAAAATAATGAAATTTTAGGCGCTCGTTCGTTATTTGCAGTATATACGGACTACCTAGCATAGACAGACTCAACTTAGCAATAAATAGTCACTATGTTAGGCGAAACTGAACTGTAACCTAGAAAATAAAATATTATATATAGGCAGTTCTTAATCAGTAACTTGTTAGGAGTATTGTTAGTTGTTTGCAGGTTATACGGGCTTACCAGAGTCAGGTAAGTTATCTATTAAACTCAAGGAAGTTAGTTGGAAAGTTAAGCTAAGTAGAAGCTGGGCAGGCTTGGCAGAAAATAAAAAATATTATATTTGCCTGTGGTGCTTGGCGATGTATGAGTTAAGGAGTCTCTTTGACCTTTTCCATATATCGTACAACTTAAACTAACTATTACCAACTAAGGTGAACTATTATGAGCATTACTAACTTAATCAACAAAGCTAAAGCAAACAACAACGTAACTAAAACAACTAATGAGGAACTAACAATGAACAATGAAATCGTAACCTTCGACGAGCAACCAAACTTAGAAGTACAACCTTTAGTAGAAGCAGTCGCAACAACTGAGGAGAACAATATCAAGTTGGGCGATGTAATTAATGTAAACGCTTTATCAAGTACAGTTGCAGCAACACTGTTTCATGTACTTGAGAATGCGCAACAAGCAGTTATGGCAGCTTGTGCAATTTGTGACGCAGTTGAACTTAGCGACAACTTAGGAATGCCGGAAGCGTTCTTTGGGATGATTGAAAGTGTTTTAGAAAGTTCTTCAATGAAGTCAACTTTGTCAGGCAACGGAGCTATTACTACCACTTCCCATGAGGTAGAGGTAGACATGGATATACTAGAGGCTGCCATGCAAGAGACAGGCCTAGTCACTGACACTGGGGAGATGGGTGCTAAGCTAATCGAGATGCTAGAGCAACGTACAGAGGCATACGCTCCTATTGAGGTTGGCACTAAGTGGGAACGTCGCTTTCCATTATATGCTCCGGAGAAAGGTCAAGTTAGTCCATTGGCTATTGAGTCTATCAAGGTGCTTGAAAGTACACAGTTTACAAAGTGTAGAATAATGACACCTATTGCAAACGAAGTACAAGCTATCTTAGGTCGTGACAATGACGACGAGGCTTATGTGTTAGATGGTTGCAACAAGATGGACGAGAACAAAGCGTATATCTCAGAGTTCAAAGCTGATAGACGTATTCGTGAGTATCAAGCATCATGTCATGGTCCAAATGGTCAAGCTAGTGATCGTTCAAGAGCTTGTCAGGAGTTAGTTGGTGTTCCAACTGATTACTGTGTAGAAACAGTTAAGAAGGCTATTAAGGCTGAGGTGATGGATATGGTGAACATACCAATGAACAAGGTTGGTAAGTTAATGTCTATTGCAGCTAAAGACCCAGTGGCTTTCATTGTTGGTGAGTTACGTAAGGCTAAGAAAGATCGTGACGCAGCTAAGCCTTGGTCATTTGTTAAAGCTGCTTTGATCTGGATTGAGTTACAGAAAGGTAACAGACCTTACATTGGCATGGCTGTTGGCTTAGATGCTAAATGTTCAGGTCCACAGTTAGGTGCTTTGATGTCAGGTGATGCCGAAGTAGCTGCTGCTTGTGGATTCTCAGTAGTAGAGATTGAAGATGCTTACCATAGAGCAATCCGTGAGCTTAACAAAGCAGGCTTCACAGGATTTACAATGAAGAACCGTGGCGACATTAAGAAGCCTTTCATGGGTATCTTCTATGGTCAAAGCTGGATGGCTTACACTGACTTAGCTCAGATGCGTAAAGACGAGCAAGATGTACTGATTGAGGAGTTGTATCCAAACGGTGTTGCTGATGATGAAACTGCAAAGCGTTTCCACAAAGCAATTACTAAGTCATTTGGTAAGAAGATGGTTGCAGTACGTAATCGCTTCAAGGACTTCCATAACAAGGTTGATGGTCGTATCTCTCACATGATGCCAGACGGTTCTAAGGTAATCATGAACTATAAAGTTCAACAGAACATCTTAGGTGAAGAAGTTGAGTATGATACAGCATGCCCAGACGTACAAGTTACGACTGAAAACAATACATACAAGTTCATTAAGTTGGCCTTGAATACACGTAAGGTCAATACAAACAACTTTGTACGTAATGGCTTTGTGAATATGATTCAAGCAACAGATGCCTTGATCGCTCGATTGATCATTGTGCATTTGGGTCGCTTGGGAGCTAAGCACGTGATTTCAGTTCATGACTGTTTCCGTGTAAATGTAACTGAGATGCACTTGCTAGAACAAGCTATCAAGAACGCTTACATGGACTTATTTGGTTCACGTACTAACGTCAAGACTAAGGACTTGCCACTTGGTACTGACATCTTAGGCATGTATTTCAAAGGTGCTAACGATAGAGTACTAGCTGAGGAAGATAAGATCACTCCAATCAGCCAGTTCATGAAAGTGAGCAAAGTGGGTGAGGTTCGTAAGTTGTTGCACATCAACCGTGTAGCTGTACCTGAGCTTATCAACCAACTTGGTACAACTTACTACTTCGCTAAGTAAGACAAATGGCTGGCATCCATAACTGCCAACTTAACTAACTATTAATACTATAAGAGAATAAGACTATGACTAATTTATTACCACAAAACGTATACAGACTAACAACTCAAGGCATTGCACAAGTTAAGTTAGAGCTTGACATATATGAATCAGACACCATACGAGTTGGTGCAATGTGTTTTGTATGTGACGAGTGGAGTATTGAGATCATTGATATTGAAGAAGATGGTACTGTTGTTATACATGATATTGACAACTTCCTCAACGAGACATTTGCTAGTAAAGAATATCTAGCTATGGTTAAGCATGAGCCACACCTTGTAGAGCTAATTGATATACCAGTGTTAGCATTGGATAATGAGCCTACTAAAGATACAGTTTGTACAATGAGTCGCTTCGTATCGTTATGTGTTATGAACGATAGATTGCATGGCTTCGACTTAGGTACAGTAGGAGTTAAAGCTCACCTAGAAAGCAAGTGGCTAGAAATGACATTCGACGAGCTACTTGACGAAATGGACGTACTAGAGCCTATCCCGTTCTAGTAGCCAACTAGATAGTAGTCAGCTAGATAGTCTTCTCTTGAGGGCTATCTGTGGTGGCTATTAGCCTTTAATTTGGGGAGGCAGCTGCCTTTGGAGTGCTAAAAGTGTGCTGTGGTCTAAGGCTGCTCCCTCGTCCCTCGGTCGCTTGATTTGCATGGCGTTTTCTTTTAGGGTCAAAACATGGCTCCTGCGTCGCAAACCTTAAATGCGTTTATTCTAGGGAGAGTCTGCTAAAGACTGAAAACCTTCCTGTGGTAGGGCTGGTCTCCTTGTGAGATCAAAACATAGCTCCTTCGTCGCAAACCTTGGTACATTGCCAATGGTCTGGTGCGTACGAAGGCGCTTATGAAATACTTCTAGGTAGTCTATGACAAAGACCGCAGAGACATGGGTGATACCAGTGTCCTTGGTTGGAGTTTGTGGAATACTTCTAGGTAGGATATTTCTTCTAGGTAGGATAGTACAGAGATGCAGAGGCATGGGTTGATTCCGTTATGCCCTCATATTGTACACACTCTCTAGGTGGAATAGTTTCTTCTAGGTAGAGTAGAAGTTAGGTCTGACGGTGGAGTTGGACTGTGCATCCTTCTAGGTAGGGTACGCCTTTCTAGGTAGACCCTTATAGGTCAGGGTGTATTTTGATGCAGGTGGGATAAACCGTGGCTGGAAGGTCTTAGGTCTATCACATTAGGCACATAGGTCGCACTGGGTAGTCCTATCCGGTGTGGCATCCCGATATTAGGCTTAGTCCTAGGTCGGTACGGGGCAGACCGTATGAGTAGTGAGATGACTTAATAGTTGTTTTGCTGGTTATATGGGTTGTCCTAGGTCTTAGTAAGTCCGTATAATCGGGTAAGTTGAGGCTGGGTCGGCTAGGTCGGC
>Ga0208645_1001126_pt1 | contig 24579 bp, 17 predicted proteins | sample VirMetDEL_Sep_01_FD_184519 | JGI IMG/M metagenome (GOLD analysis project Ga0208645, IMG submission 184519) | Aqueous microbial communities from the Delaware River and Bay under freshwater to marine salinity gradient to study organic matter... | ecosystem: Environmental > Aquatic > Marine >... | reverse complement strand
AACAAAGTTAATAATGAAATCCAAATTAAACGCCTATTACACGTGTTTCACGCTCTTGATGTTCGGGGAGTCAGCATCGGTTTAGTGACGAAGTTTTATGAAGGGGGGTACACAAAATTTTCTGATTTTGTGGACATCACAATTGATGATATTATGGAACTTCCGGGGTTTCAAGAAAAATCAGCAACCAAAATTTACCGTGCTATTAACGATACTCTAGACCAAGAATTTCCACTGGAAACAGTGATGAAAGCGAGTCTGATTTTCGGGAATGGTTACGGGGAGAAAAAGTTAAGGATGGTGATTGAAACTTACCCAAATCTACTAGAAAACCCAAAAATCATTACTTTGGAAAATTTAAATAAGGTAGAGGGTTTCTCCGATAAAAGTAGTCAAGGATTTTTGGAGCATTTTCCACAATTTTTGAAGTTTTTAAAGGGGAACCCATACTATAAAATTAAGAAATTTGAAACAAAAAAAGGTAAGCTGTCTGGAAAAACATATGTATTTACTGGATTTCGAGATGCCAAACTAAAAGACCAAGTTGAATCTTTGGGTGGAAAAGTTTTGGATTCCGTTAGTGCCAAGACGGATTTATTGGTCTACGGAAAACCAGAAGACTTGGATAAATCCAAAGGCGCCAAAGCTAAGAAACTGGGAATCAAAACTATTATCAGAGGAGACTTTCAAATCTGATATTATTATTTTCATTATACAACAAATATAATGAAAAGAGTAAAAGGAAAATCAAAAAGTTAAAATGAAATTCTATTATACAAAAAACACACTCAAAAATGGAGACTTTTAGTAACTGTCAACATGAAATATCTAATAATGTGTGTCAATTATGTGGTTTAATGTTAGATAATGTTGTTGATACTAAATTAGAATATACTAAAAATTGTCCAAGAATTTCTGGAGGCAAAATGAACCTATTAGATTCTATAAACGGGGTACCAATTGAAGTTATTTCTAAAGCAAAATCTAATATAACGGAAAAAGAATCTCTTACTGGTAAAAAAGTTAGAAACGACGCAAAAAATACTTTTGTTGAGATATATGCTGCATATTTAGAGTGTGGTTATAGTGATTTCAATCCTCAAAAACTTGCTAAAAAATTAAAATTATCCAGAAAGGATGTTAATTGGTGTCTTAAATTAGCATCTGGGACTTCTTTAACTTCTAATATTTCAGATGATGCTTTTTCTTATGCATCCATTGTAATTCTTTCTCCTGTAGCTTATATAGATGTTAAATGTAGAAAAAATAATTTAACAGAATATAAAGATATCATTATTGAGATAACAAATCAAATATTAGAGAAAAAAGATATCTTATATTCTTCAAGACCAGAATATGTATCATGTGCTATAATCAAGAAATTTTGTGAAGTTAATAATATTAATATCAAATGTTTCAGTTCCAATAATGACATATCTGATAATGCTCTAAAAAAATGTATGAATGATATCAAAGAATTTGATAATTTATTCAAAGTAGAAAAGACAGATTAAATAATATAGAGATATTATTTAATGAAATAATAAAATGGGTAAAAGAAATAAAAAAAGTTTATTAGACTTGAAAAGATATGATTTGGGTATGATTGAAATTAATAAATATGGAATTTTTAGTTTATCTAATAACGGAAGAATTTTATTTTTATTCCTAACAGAAGTACTAGGTTTCTGGTTTGCTAGTTTTATATTAACTAATTGGCAGAATTTTAACAATACAACTCACGGAATCACTATCATAGTTTTCAGTATTATGGTTATTAGTTTATTATTTATTTCTATCTTTTTTAAAAATCGATTAGGTTTTGAAAAATCAGAATATTTAAAACAATTTGGAATTTTATTGTTTATTATTCTAGTTTATCTAACCCTTTACTACTATGAGAAAGATGAATTTAATGCCACTTATTATTTAAATCCAATGAAAATTTTATATACATTTATACTTATTTATATGTTATCTTTCTATTTAGTTCAAAATATGATTAAGTAGTTAAAAATAAATTTCTTTTTGATATTTAAGATATTCTGAAACAATGTTAAATTCTTTAGAATAAAATTTATAAATATATTTTTTAACACTTGGTTCTATCCCTTTATTTTTGATAATATCATAAATAACTTTTTGTAAATTTAAAGTAACTTCGGATTTTCCTTTCTTAATCATAACAGAGTTACGGTGATAGAAATATTTACTTCTGATATCTTTGTTGTATAACTGATAAATTTTTTTCTTACATTTTAAATAATTATTTTCAGTAACTTGATAGTATATATTATAATAACATTTTTCATAAAATAAAGAAATTGTCAAAACCTCTAAATTTAAATATTCTTCTAATTCATTTACTTTGATAAAATTACTTTGATATCTAGTAAAATAGTTTAAAAAATCTTCTCTTTTTCCTTTTTGGAGAAGAGTAATTAATTTTCTTTTGTGGTCTAGAGAATATAAACCAAAATAATTCTTATTACTAAATAGAATGATACTTTTTAAAATTAATTCTAAATTCTTTACTTTAATGATAGATTCTAAAACTATTTCTTGGTATTCTTCGTTAAAATATTGAATCAATTTTTTCAGAATTGTGTTCCTTCTCGAAATTACATCTTCAAACATTTTATTATTCTCTTTCTCTTATTCTCTTTAATCTAAATTGAGGTCATAATTATCTTGTAGTTCCGGAACATCCATTCCGTCTATTTTATCACCTCTATTAGAAAAATATCTATAAATGATAAAGGAAACAGCTACTAAAGCAAGAAAGTAATTGTTCTTAAAATTCTTTTTAATATAGTATGATAGAGCTAATAGAAAGTAGAAAAATAAACTGATAACAGTTTCAATATTAGTTTTTTCTTCAGTTATCTTATTTGCATTGATTTTAAAATTGTTCAAAAAACTCATTTTTTAATAATTAGTTCTTTTTGATATAAAATTTTAAAATCCAAGGATTTTTTCTCTTTTTTGTTTTGGAGAGTGTAAAAGATATAGAAATGTTTTGACATCTGACATCCCTCTTGTCATTTGTCTTGAACTCCCGTGATTATACATTTTTATTTTTTATTTATCCTTATAATTAAAAATCAATTTAATTCAATATTCATAATATAATTAGATATATTCTTGCATTTCATCAATTTCAATAATTCTGTTCTTAATTTTATCATTCTTTTCTTCCAATCTTAAAATAGTTTCGTTGATTGTAAAAATAGAGTGATTGATTCTATCAATAGCTTTATAAAGATTGTTTACATTTTCTACTTGTTCGTTAAAAATCTGAAATCTAACAAACATGTTAACTGTTACTTGGTCAAAAGATTCTTTGTCTTCTTCTGTTAATTCATCTTCATGAAATTTTCCATAATAATCAGATGAATAAGTTGAAAGAGTTTTCCAATCAGCTACAATATCTTTTGTAACTCTTTTGTAAACTCTATCAAATTGGTAAATTTTATCTGTTAACTCTTTAGTTGTTTCCATCAAATTTTTAATAGTGCTTTTGTTAGTATTTATTTGTTGATTTTGAATTACTTGATATGTTAGTTTAGTTCTTTTAATTGTTTCTAAAGGAGATTTAAGTAGATGACTCAACTTAATAATTGAATAAACAAAAGGAATATTTGCCTTTTTATCTAAAGTGGTATCAACAGTAGTATATGTGTCTGAATAAATAGTTCCTTCTGAATCTCTTTTCATAATGACATAATCTATTCCATCAAAAAAGACAACTCCATATACATCATATGTTATTTTATTTCTAACACCTTCAATAAAAGAAGAAGACATAGTATTACCTTCGTCTTTGTAATTAATTTTTATAATTTTTTCTTCATCAAAAACTTTAACTTTTTCTTTATCTAGTTCGATAAAAACAATCTCACCGTTGGGGTCAAAACAAATGACATAATCAATAAGTGAGTTTTCTTCATTAAAAATAAACTTGATGATGTTATAACGGTATGAGTTGAGTTTATCTGTAATTTCGGTGATTTCTTTCTTGACTACAGGAGATTTGGGAACTTTAATTTTAAATCTTTTAGGAGTTAGTGTTTGGATTCCTTTCCGTGTTGTAATTTCTATTTCTTCTCGGATATCTTCTTCTTCAGAATCACTATCTGTGACACTTTTCACTTCCAATTCGTCCTCATAATCTCTTTCACTTTCCTCATCATCACTCCTAATATCTTCCTCTTCTTCTCTTTGCTCCTCATTATCACTCCTAATATCTTCCTCTTCTTCTCTTTGCTCCTCATTATCACTCCTAATATCTTCCTCATTATCACTCCTAATATCTTCCTCATCATCACTCCTAATATCTTCCTCATCATCACTCCTAATATCTTCCTCTTCATCTCTTTCACTCCTAATATCTTCCTCTTCATCTCTTTCACTTCTGATATCTTCCTCCTCCTCGTCATCACTCCTAATATCTTCCTCCTCCTCGTCATCACTCCTAATATCTTCCTCATCATCACTCATGACCCCTTCGTCAGTAACGTATGATTCTGATTTTGGTGTAACAACAGGAGAATCTCCTTTTAGTAAACTTTCAATATCTAACAAATCTTCTTCATTGTGTTCCGGAACTCTAACAGGACTAACAACTTTTTTCTTTTTACCTGAAGTAAGATTAGGAGCAAGAAAAGCTAATGATTTTTCAAAACTAGTTCTTTGCATTTGAAAAGCGATTTTATTTAAACTTTATATAATATAATAAAGTTTATAAATAATATAATAATTAATTAACATCCAGTCCTGCTAACAGGTCATCAACGTTTTCATCTTCTTCGTCTTCATCATCCATGTCAGGGATTTCTGGAATATCCGGTGTTTTCTTGGAACCTCCACAATAATGATATTTATAAGAATATTTTTCAAGTTCCTTGAGGTCATCTTCGTCAAGCTCGATAACACTCTGCAGATACAGTGAACTATCAAAATCTTCGTCGTTGAACTTACCACCGAAAGTAAATTCGTCTTCTTCACGGTTCTTACGAACCAGAATGTAATGACCATTGATTTCAATACTGGAACGATAATCAGTATAATCCTCATAAGCACCGTTTTTGATTTTCTTAATTTTCAGTTTTTCCGGAGACTTTCGTTTCTTGGCTTTGGTGGGTGTAACATTACCAGTATCTTGACCTGTCAAGAAATTTTCAGGAGTTGGAGAAACTACACCATCTTTCAAACCAGTAATGGAATGCATCGGGACTTCGTTTTCCGTTTCAGGAAGAGAAACTCCGTATGTTGGAGTTCCTTTTACTTGATTTCCCTGATTTCCAAGACGAATTTTCTCGTAACGGTCCTTATTACTGGCATTTGCTTTCATAGTGTAATTCCGTTCACATTTTTTACATCGAACTCTGTAATTTTCCATGTCTTCTTTTGTCCATTCGGATTTAGTTTCTGGGTTTTTATCCATAGCTAGTCGAGCACAATGTTTGTTAAGTTTTTCACCTCTCGTGAAAATCCAATCACATAAAATACTTCCAGGAGTTTTCTCTTTTTTAACAATATATTCTTCATAAGTTAGACATATTTCTTCATCTTCATCTTTTTTAGGGGTTTTTCGAGGAGAACGTTTTTTAGAGGTACTAATATAAGTTTCATCATATTTTTGAGATAAATGTTCCAAAAGCTTGTTAAAAGTTTCACTTTCCGTATCAAAATCGAGTGACAAAAATTTAATAGATTCAGTAGCAAAGAATGGAATAAATTCCTTCTTAAGAGCTTCTCCGATAACCTTGTTCATTTTGTTAACAACTGACATATTGATTCGGTTTAATTGTTATCAACTAATTTAATAATTTAAAAATCATTTTTAAATTAAAAGATGAATCCGAAGAATTATACTTATATACCTGTAACTATAGCATTATTTTTACAGGTTGTATTTCCATATTTTAAAAATATTTATTGTTTAGAATTTTGGATTACACCGCCTTTTTATTTCTGTATCACTGTTTTTCTAGCAACATATGTTTTATTTGGTATATTACTTTGGAAATCCAGAGAAATAAATAATAATGAGATTTTTGGAATGACATGGACTTTAATTGTTCTTAATTTAATCTGGGTGTATACCTTTGTAAAATATAAGAAATTTAGTTTATCTATTCTGTTTTTATGTCTCTTGTTTGGTTATTTTACATACAATGCTGTCTTTTTATCAGAATTATCAGACCCAAATGGAAACGGATTACAAGATTCAACAACACTTTATATCAATTTATTGTCTATTTACATCGTTTGGATTGGAATGATGATAACTATTTTAATAGAATCCTCTTCTCCTTATTTAGCTAAAAAGTTTTTAGATAAGGGAAAAAAGAAACTTTCATCCTTTCTTAATACTAAGAAAGGAACCTCCTATTACCTGAAATAAATTAAGGAGGTAAACCGAAAGTTTCTTTGAGGATAGCTTCCAGTTCTGTAACATAATCAGATTCTTGGTAGAAAGTATTTTTTTTATTGTCTTTACTTCTAATATATTTTCTCATGAAATGATTAAATAAATAACCAATAATAACATAAAATATTTCCATGAATTTTCCATCTTTCAAATAATCTATAGTCTTCATACTTTTGAAAAGCTGGTAACATCTAGTATTTTGAAAAGTAAATTGGTATGGAGTTGTTTGAAAGTTTTTAACAGTTAATTTAATAATATTTTCAAGAGTTCCTTCAGGAGTATAATCTAAACTAATTAAATCTTTGCAATCTGAAAAATAAGTAAAAGATAAATTTAAATAGGAAGTCAATATCTTATCCATCTCTAAAGGTTTTAAAATTCCTCTAATATCTGTTTCTCTTATTCTAGCTAGAATAGCCATTTCATTAACAAAACTATTATAAATATCATCACTGTATCTATTACTAATTTCGTTTTTAGAATCAAAAACATCTTTCAAACTTTCATCAATAGACCTTTGGTCTTTTGATTTTTTCAAACCTAAAAACTCTAAAATGTTAACTTGGGATTTAATAGTTTCTAGAAAAGAATCAGGTAGTTTCTTTTTTGTGTATGGGTTTGTCTCTGTAGCAATTAAAGAATCAAATAAATCAGAAGTAAAACACCATAATTCTCCGTCATCTACGTAAAAAGCTACTCTCCCGTCATTAAACGCATATGGATTGTTTATTAATGTAGTTCTGTTACTACATCTAAATCTATCTAATGTATCTGTTTCTCTGACATCTCCAGCATCCATCAAAGTTCTAGCTATTCTTTCTTTTTGTCTTTCCATAGCAGCGTTAAAATAAGTTAATCTATCAACATTACTGATTTTTTCTAATTTAGAACAAATTTCACTAGATGACAATCCAAAATCAATGTTCAAGTCAAAAGCTATTTGACGTAATTTTTTGTTGGCAAAACCAGATTTAACTTGTGTTTTTCGACACAATTTTTTCCATTCAGGGTTACGAAAATCTTCTCGGATTCCTTCTAACAAGTCGACGGAACCTTCCAACGATAACATTTGAAGTTGTCTATTGTCTACCATGGCTCCTGTCTTGATAGCATATGATATCATCTGACCGTATGTGTCTTTTAAAATGTTATCTTTAGCGGCTAAATTATACCGACAAATTAATTCTGTCATTGAAAGATAATCTAATTCACCTCCTTTATCCAAAACATGTTGGAATATTTCAAAATTCTGTCCATTAATAGATAAATAAACTGACTGCTGCATTCCAAGATAAGTATTCCAGAAAAAACAAGCGTCTTCAGCGTTGTCAATAAGAGAAATAGCGCTGGTAGTAACAACCATATTAAATAAAACCACAGATTTAAGAGGGTCTTTACCAATAGTTTTAGGAAAATCAAAATTTTGGTCTAGCACGATTTTCTTAATTTCTTTCCATTCCATATTATAATTTGTTGGAGGTGTACCAGATGTATAAAAATATTTATTTAAATTAATTTTTTCCGGAGGTTTTTCAAATTTAATAATATCTCTGACTGTCTTGGCATCTACTCTTCCTCCTGTGTAAGCAGGTGATAGAAAATTACTTCCTCTCAACTGTAATACATCATAAATACAATCTTTGTATTGGCTTCTGTCAGCAACGGTATTAATAAAAACTGCTATATGAATACTAACTTTATAAGGTCCTTCAAAATAATAATTGGAATCTAATCCGTTTCGAAGAAGATATCCTAACAGTAAAACAAACTCAAATCTTTCTGCATCCTCTTTTCTAATATTTTTAATAATTTCTTCTGGTTCTATTCTACCGTTTTCTATACCAAACTTAATATGAGCAAAGTATTGATTTTGTAGAAAAAGAGAAGTCAGGGATGCTATTTCACTTCTTTCCAGAGGAAGACCTTCATTTAATTTTTTAGCACCGCTTCCAGCTAATGATAAATCTGTAGGAGTAGCGAAGGACATTTTATTTTAAGAATTGATTTTAAAATAAATTCTTTCTTTTAAAAATGGATAATCTATATTCTAATTTGAGAAAAGGAGAACCAAAAAATAATAAATTAGTTATAGAAACACTAGTTATAAAATTTAAAACACAAGAAAGCGAAGAATATTTTGAGCTACTTGGTAATGTTTGTGAATTTATTTTCAGTGAAAGATTAGAATCAGAAGATATTAAATCTTTGTTAGAACCTTTCGATCCAGAAGAAGATTTAGATTGTGTCATTATAACTTTATGTCGTGATTTCGTTACTTCTAATGAAATAACTAAATATATTGTTCAAAATTTGAGATATATTAGTGATGTAATTCATATGTTGTCGCTTGCTTTTTACAAAAAAAGAGAATCTAGTTATGCTATGATTGCTGAAAATTTGCTTTATTGTTATCAGCATGAATTAACAAATAGAGATATACAAATTTTGATGGAAAATATAGAAAGATATATTGATGATTCTAAAGATAAACATAATGATATTATGAAAAAATATTTAGAAGGTAAAAAGAAATTTGAGGCAGATAATTACGAAACTCCTTATTGGGTTAGTTTAATTGAAGGAGAAAATATTTCTTTACTTTCTAGTGTCCCTGTTGGTGAAACATATGATTATAAACAAGTAGCAAAGTATGAAAAATTACCAGAATTTTTATCTGGTTTTTTTCATGAATTTGTTCCTAAAAATAAAGACGACGAGAATGAAGAAAATTTTTTCTACGACGATTTACCCGAAAATATTAAAGAATCTATTAATACTTTTTTGATGGTAAGTAATGAAGCTGAAAGCAAAGAAGCTAAAATTAAAATTGGAACACCTGAAAGAGTTTGGGGTCCAATTAATAGGATTATCGGTGAAGATTGTTGTTCAGGACCTGATGGAAAAGGACCTTGTAGGATGCTGTTATGCGAATGCTTGGAAGGTGAAGATGATGAAGGAATTTATAAACCAGAAGAAGGTTTAACTTGGTTCACTGGAAAATGCCAAGGATGTAATAAAATTATTCCTGATATTTCTCATGCTATCAGATTTCCAAGAAGATTTGGAGGCTGGAAAGGATGTTATTGTTCTTTTGAATGTATGCTTGAAAATCCACCATATTTAATCCAAGACCAAGAAAATATTTTACTCAATATCATGAAACAGAACATCAATAAACTAGGGATTATGGACCGTTCTTCTTTTTGTTAATTTATATTGTATTTAATATAAATTATGGACCGTTCTTCTTTTTGTTAATTTATATTGTATTTAATATAAATTATGGACCGTTCTTCTTTTTGTTAATTTATATTGTATTTAATATAAATTATGGACCGTTCTTCTTTTTGTATATAAATTATGTTTGTGTGATATTATTATACGGATTATCAGAACTAGATTCATTATTATATTTAATATTTGTAGTATATACACCATCTAGACCATATGGTATTATTTGGGTATAATTATCATTAAATAAAGTAGGTTCTGTTTTTGTTGGAAGTTGATATCTATTATTTATTGAAATTTTATTTTGTCTTCCTATATTTTCAAAAGAAATTCTTATCCTTTCTGATTCACTTATTTTTTCTCTCCTCATCGGAGTAAAAGAAGTATACGGAATAAACTTTCCTAAAATAATATTAGTTTCTTCTTCTATCAAATTACTTTCAACTGTTGAGTATTTTAAATTTTCGTACTGTAAAGATTTTAAAAATACAACATCTGTATTTAAACCTGTTTTCTGTCTAAGAAAATAGTTTTCTATTTCCGAAGGAGTATTTATTTTTAAGGCTACAAATTCATCTATCAATGTTAAATTACTAATTACTACTTGGTTCCCGTAAACTAGTTGTTGAGGAGAAGGATTTAATATCATTTCAGAACCTTGTAAGAAATTAAATTCTATTCTTTGAGTCTCGTCTTCTGTTAGAGAAACTGGTGCAGGAATATCTCCATCGTATTGATTAGTTTGGACATCATCGGGTGAAATCCAAACCATATCTGGTAATAAATTACTTTGATAAAAACTTTGTTCTAGTGTATTTGGTGTATTTTTTTTGGAATCCAAATATGTTTTTAAATTATTGAAATATTGAGTATTGATAAAATCTCCGGTATTAATATCAAGTTGCATCATCCACATTAAGTATCCATTTTTCATTCCAAACCCTCTATCTAACACAATGTCATTGATTACTTGAAAATTTAATTTACTCGAACTTTCCGATATAGTACCGACAACAGTAAAATCTCTAATCGGATATTCTTCGATTGTTGATTCAAATGGTTTTAAATCTATTTCAAATTTTGAATCAGATATTGCCTTCATTGGAATAGAAGTAAAAATAAAGGGCTCTAATTCTGTCTCTGTTACTATTAAAGTAGGGTTTGTATTTCCTGATAAACCTATATCAGATGCATTAATAGTCAAAATATCTCCAACATCATAATTTTTTCCTTGATTAGTTATTTCTTTTATTTCTAGACTAGGTATTAAATCTATATTAGTGACATCGTACTTTATATTAACTTGGATATCAAAACTAGCACTAGTTCCTGTGGAAGGTTTACCATCTGAAGTAGTAGCACTCAAAACACTTACACCTGAATAGGTTCCTGTAATTATAGTTTTATTTGTCTTTAATTTAGAGTCCGGATTAACAATAACCTCTCTAATTAATCCAGAATCACTTAATTTGTAAATAGGATTACTAGTTTTGTTAACAACAGTGTTATCAGGAACAGGAAAATAACTTAAAACAGAACCGGTAGTATTTTTAAAATATTCACTTGGAAACTGTAATATATTTTTAGAAAAGTCTTCGACCAGTATACTAGCTGTACCGTCTTGAAATATTTCACCTTGTGTAAAATTTCTAGGAGTTTTGTTTTCTTTTAATTTATATGGATTTTTATTTGGTATAACAGGAGGATTTCCTTCCTTTGTTTCTACATGATAATTGTAAAAATTGAAAGGGGATAATTTTCCAAATTGAGTTAAATTTCTAAAAGTAGTTTCAGGATATTGTGTTATTGGATTAGAACAGTAATTACTGTTCATCGGAAAATCATCTCCGGAAAAATTACTTTCTAAGAAAACTGTATCTTGTTGTAAAGGTGCAGTTATGATACTGTTTTCGTTTTTAGGGAGAGATATCGGTGTAACAAAATTACATCTTTGTTGAATAGGAAATCTTTGTTTGCTTAAATCTATAGATGGCATAAATAACCAATTTATATCTTGAAATTCTGGTGTATTATCTGTTATTTTACGAAGAACTATTTGGGGATTCACTTGATAAACAGAAGTTATTGTTACTTTTGCTGAAGTTCCTGAAAACCCGTTACCTCCTATGTAACAAGATAATCCCCTAGAATAATCTTTTCCAATTTCGCTAATAATAAAACTACCTATTTCGTTATTGGTTCCAGAAACACCAATAACGACTTGGCCTCCGGAACCCGATTCTGATGATTTTTCTGGAATGATTTGGTATTTCCCACCCGGTTGATAACCCGAACCATTTGTTTCTAATTTTATTTCAGCTATCCCTCCAGAATTATCAAATTCCATATCCAAATATGAATTTAATGGTTTATAAATTACACTGGTATAAATACCTGTATCATCAGGGATAAAAGTGTTATTTCCTCCTGTTTCTGGGCCGAATTTATAATTGGTAATCAAAAATTTTTGACGAGCACTTCTAGTGTTACAATTTTGATTAGTTAGGGTTACAGGATAGTAACTATCAGATTCTTTTAGTGTTTTATCTTCTATAATGATACCATCTTCTTTGTAGTAACCTAAATTTAATTCTGTAGAGTTATAAATAGCGGGAGGAACTCGTATTTGACTTACACCAACACATTTAGTTTGAGGATTAATTTTCTTTTCTTCTATTTTAAAATTTAAACTTAAACTACCTATTCTACCTTTACAAGGTTTAATAATATCACATGTGTTTGGATAAGAAATACTAGCTCCCTGAGAAATAAGATTACCTTTATTATCATAACATTTATTGTGTGTTGAATTATCTTTTAGACATTTTTTGGTAACATTTACAGCGTAAATTTGGTCTTCAGAAATACATGGATTGGCTCCTCCTATATGATTTAGACTATTGACATAATCATCAAAAACAGTATTAATATTAGGTTTTGTTTGAGTGATAACATCTAAGGTAGAACCAAACTCGTTTTCAGCGAAAAGATTTTCATAAGTATAAACTTGACACGAATCTGTAAAAGGAACTTTGAAGTTTTGATATATATAATCTGTTGAAGAACTTGGTCCCCAAACTGTAGTGGGTGTATAATAATTATTAACACTTTTGATACCTGAATTTTGATTTTTACTGACAGAACCAGAATCTCTTGTTATTACTTCTTTGACAGAACGAAAAATCAAAAAACCAGCAATGATAATAGTAAAAATAATAAAGATAGCTATGGTTGTTTTTCGGAGGATACTATTTATTTTTATTTTGGTATCACTCTCATTAGCACTCATTTTATTATTATTCCATTATTATTATTATCATCTTTATCCATTTTTATTTTAAATAAAATGTCATTAGATTTATTGAAGGATATATTTTTGTATGGTAATTTAGATTTAGTTTATAACTCAAGTGACATTAAGAAAGTGGATTTTAAAGTTTTTAACAAATACTTAGATTCTGTTACTTTCTTTGATAGAGATAAGAGTTTTCCATGGAGATTTTATCATAATATGGAATTTATCATCAATAGTTATGAAGTTGTTGTTTTAAAAGATGAAAAGAAATCAAAAGATTTCATTGATATTTTTTATCAAATTATTACAAAATATTTAGAGTTATCTAAACATAAGAAATTTGTATCTACTGTATCATTAGAAAATATTAAAGATTATTCGTATATTTTAGTTAATCTGTTAGTCAGAAAAATACACACTAAATTAAATCTATATCAGAAAAATAAAGATTATTTTTATATCAAATTATCCAATTTTGAAGCAGATAAACCATTTCATTATTATTTGGATTATTCTAGTCCTTACGATTATATTAAATGGTCTTCTAATTGGAAATTAGTGTCTAGAGGCAATGAATTAGTATTGTATGGAATAGATATTTATTTAGATTCTTACTTCAAAAATAATAATATTTATTATAATGAATATATGGAAAACGATATTAAATTATTATCAGATAGAATATTTTTTTTAAAAGAATTTTCACCAAGTTATTTAGAAATTCTCCGAAAAAATATAACCAATGTAACTGAAAAACTCTACTGTATTTTTCCGTACAACAAAGTTTATAAAGATTATAAAAAATTATTATTTTTAGATAAAGATATTTATCACAACAAATATATTAAAACAAAAGAAGAATTTACAGATGTTAGATGGTTATTTTCTATTTTACCTGATTTTTTATCTGCTTACCTTCTTGGATTTCCAATTATTAGTTTAGATGTTCCTGGGGAAAAAATTATAAAAAAATATATTAAATATATGGAAGAAAAAGAAAATTATGAAGAATATTATAAATGGTTTTCTGAAAATTTCAACAAGAAATATTTAAGTTCTATTGAATTTGAATCAAAAATTGGAAATGGTTCTGACGATGAAGAATCTGTTGATTTGTGTTACATCAAAATCAAAGATTATAATCAAGACGACATAGTTTCTATTTTTAATAACAATATCATGCATCACTTTTCGTGTAAAGAATTTGAAACTATTTTGAGAAAAGAAGAAAATCCTTATAATAGAGACAAAGTTACTAATCTAAGAAAAATAATAGATAACTTAAAATTTAAGAAAAAAATTAGAAAAAACTTATTAATTCGTGGTTTAGAATTAGAATTAAACGGAACTATGATTGAAAATTATCAAGAGGTAATAGAAAAAATTCAAGACCAAAATAGTAGAGTAAGTTATTCTTATACACAAAACGATATTGAACATTTTTATCGACCTTTGCTGGATATTTTCCTTAGACAGAATACTTTTTAGAAAGAGAAAGAGCCCTTAAAAGAAAGAAAAAATAATTTTTGTATTTTATTAAATATGAAAATGAATTAATAAAGAATTTATATTTTTTAAAATGTCTGAGTATTCATCAATTTTAGATATTTTGAACATCAAAAGTACAAATACTATTTTTAACGTTATAAACTTCACTAATCGGAAAAAACACGCCGTAGATGTTTCAAATGTAATTAATTTTTATAAAAATTATTGTGAATCTTTATATGTAAAAGACTTAAAACAATGGAATATACACCCAATATTTGCTCTTGGAGAAGTAACTAAAGATAGTGTTCCTGTGATTGGAGAATTTACATTTCGTTTTGATTATGAATTAGAAGAAGACGAAGACGAAGACGTTATCTTTTACGAGAGAGATTTAGTACTTAATATGATTTCTATTTTTCAAGAAGTTATTAAAGAAGTATTTTTTGTTTCTTCTAAAGGTTCCGAATTAATCTGTGTGGTCTCAGAGACAATACCATGGAAAGAAAATGAAGTTAATATGGTCAAATTAAAATTCCAATTTCCTTATTGTAAAACTGATAAAAAATTTGCCAATACCACTTTGAGAACAAAGGTAATTCAAAAACTTAGAAGGTCTAAAATTGGAAGATATTTTTCTATCACATCTCCTGTAGGTGATTGGAACACTCATTTAGAAGAAATTAAAGATTATTATCCTTATTATGGTTCTACTGACAACAATAAAAGACCTCCGTGTTATTTTACAGGAATTTATGATAAAAACAGAGAAGAAATAAAAATAGAAGATGCTTATGATTACAAATTACATCAATTTATATCTGGAGATAAATGTATTTCAGACCAAGTAGAAACTTTAGAAGAAGATGTTTCGGAAGAAGATATGAATATGTATTTGCTACCTTTATTTTTAAGCTTAGAGTTTTGGTCAGGTATAGCTCAAGTCAAAGATGAATTTAACACAGGGAAGAATTATTTATCATCCAGCACTGTTTTTTCAGATGAAGATATTGACGAATATAATGAAAATCCAACAGATTTCGAAATGTGTTTAGAATTAATAGATTTATTATCTGAAAAAAGATTTACAACAGAAAGTTATTTTTTAGATATTGGCAAAGCATTATATAAATCAACAGAAGGAGAAGATTTGGGATTAACAGAATGGAAAAAGATTGTCGACCGGAAAAAATTAGAATTTGACGGAGATTATTGTGATAGTAAATGGATTGGATTTGATAACGAAGAAGTAACAGTAAAAACTATGGCTTGGTATTGTAAAGAAGATAGACCAGAAGATTATTATCAGTGGCATGAAAGATGGTGTCGACCAAAAATAGTAGAAGCTATTCAAAACCGAAAATTAGACAACATTGTTGCAGAAGCATTCTATCGAGTTTTTTGGTTGCATTATATGCACACTGGTAAAAGATGGGCAGAATTTAGAAGAAGTCGTCTAGTGATGTTATCAGAAGATTTTACTATCAGACGTGTCATCACAGAAAAGTTTATTCCCTGCTTTGATAAACAAAGAGCTCTTCTTTCAGAAGAAAAATTAACTTTGAATAAAGTTGGTAATAAAAGTAAATTATACAAAGAAAAAGCAGACGAATTGGAAAACTTAATCAAAGAAACTGGAGAATTAATCAAGGATTTGCAAAAAGAAAGATTTCGGTCTACTCTGGTTAAATCATTGAAAGAGTTCTTTTACAAGGAAAATTTAGGAAAATTATTAGACAAAAATCCTTCTTTGATGGGATGCGGAAATTGTGTTATCGAAGTCAATGATAAGATAGCATTTACCCGAAATGGCAAACCAGAAGATTACCTTACCAAGAAAGTTGGTGTTAATTACAAGAGTATTTACACGTATCAACATCCGGATGTTCAAGCATTGTTAAAATACTTTGAACAAGTTTTTCCAGAACCCTCTATCAATCATCATATGAGAAAAGATATTGGTTCTATGTTATATGGTAGAAATGCCGAGAAATATTTCCGAATGTGGATTGGAGATACTAATGGTTCTAAGAGTGTCTATCAGAAAATGATTCGGACTATGTTAGGAGATTATTATTGTGACCTTCCGGCCACATTTTTCAGTGCTCAACAAAGAGGCGGGAGTGGTCCTAATCCAGAGTTAGCACAGACGGATGGTGCGAGGGTGGCATTTTCAGCAGAACCAGATGATGATACCTCTTTCAAAGGAGCTCGAATAAAAAGACTAACAGGAGGTGACAGTTTTTATGCTAGGTCTTGTAATGAAGATGGTGGAACTATTGAAACGTCTTTTAAAAATGTAATGGTTCTGAATATTGTTCCTGATATTACTGGTATGGATGAAGCGACCAAAAACAGATTTTGTATGATTCCGTTCGAAGGAAGATGGATTAGAAAAGATGAAGAGTTCCATGTTCCGGAAACTCATGAAGAACAAGTTAAAGCAAAAACATATTGGATGGATGAAAGATTTGAAGATAATATCCCAAAATTAGCAGGTGCTTTGTTGTGGTTAGCAATCAAATACTATAAAGTTTATCGAGAAGAAGGTTTAACATCTCCAAAGTATATCAAGGATTGGATGAGAGATTATTGGTCTAAACATGACCCGCATATTTCATTCATTACAGAAATGTTGGAAAATCCTAAGGTAAAGATAGAATGTGATGAGTGTAAACTCAGAGATGAGATAGAAATAAATAAGGACGGAGAAGAAGTAAAATGTGAAAAATGCAAGGGAAGTAGACTGGTGGAAGTGATAGATGTTAAGAAATATGTGACAGCAACAGATGTCTATCCGTTGTACAAAAAATGGTTTCGCGAAACGTATCCTCAAGTACAAGTGGTGCCAAAACCCAGAATGACAGAGATTTTATCAACACCAGATAAACTTGGAAAGCAAATTAATAGGAGATGGTATGGGGTGATTGTTCGACGACAACAACCAACAGAAATCTCTGATTTTTAGTTTATTTCATATAAAATAAACTAAATTATGATAATTCCCCAAAATTGATAAAAATAAAAAAAAGTAGGGATTATACACACTATTTTCTCGTTATGGGAAACGCGGAAACAAAGGAATTTAAGCACTGGGAAATTCCAAATTTCCTTCTTGTGCTCAAAAAAAAGAAAAGAGGAGACAAAATGTTCTTCAAAATTTGGATAAAATTTATCCAAAATTTCCTCATACACGGAAAAATACCTGATGGGTTTTGGTACTCTTCAATACAGGATGAGGGATCGCCTTTCAAAAGTGACGACGGAGTCAACAGAGTATTGTTGAAACTTCAACAATTGTACCCAAAATTGCCTCTAAAAATGATGGAATACTCGCCGGGGCAATCTTCTGAACAGAATGAGGCATCGGAGTACTCTCTGGACGAATCTTCTGAACAGAATGAGGCATCGGAGTACTCTCTTGGCCAATCTTCTGTCCCACAGGAGGTGGCTGCTTCGTCGGGACTACCTCCCGTGGGCGAATCTTCTGTCCCACAGGAGGTGTCTGCTTCGTCGGGACTATCCCCCACATACGGGGATTGGTCAAGAATGCAACCCCTATACCGTTGCTAAGTCTATTAATCCTTAGCCCCCCCCCCCTCGGTGAACGTGACTCTCTTGGGAGACACAATCACCACCCAATACACTTAAAAAATCATAGTATTGGTTGGTATATTTACTGAAAATATAAAATTACTAAACATTTTAATTAAAAAATAATAAAAAATGCAAGAATGTTATTTGTATATCGTTGCTAAGGGTAAAGAGATTTTAGGTCAAGCTGAATCCAGAGAAGATGCTCTTGGGTATATTCAAGAAACTTACGGGGAAGATTCCGTCAAGGCGGAAAATTACGAACCTAGGTGTCAAGGACAATTGGAGGAATGGCATCAAGATGACGGAGAAAAAATCCGTGTTATTATGGTTTGTAAAGAAAATCCATCCATGATTGATATTTTAGAATCAGCTGATGTTGAAAGAGAAGTTCGAATTCCAAAACCAATGAAACCTGTCAGAAATACAGCTACTACCCCTACTAGAACTCGTTTGGTTACTGGAAAGAAGACACCTCCTATTCCTGCTTCTGAGCTTCCAGAAGGAACTATTAAAAGAGGAAATGATGGTGAAAATTGGATTAACAAGAAAAAGAATGGAACTTACAGATGGATTAGATATATCGAAGAAACTCATGATGGTTTAGAAAGAAAGAGAAAAGCTCCTAATGCGAAAGCAAGAGAATTTAAGGTTGGTACTGTGATGAAAGGGGAAGATGGACGGGAATGGATTGTCAAAAAAGTAAAAGACAAGAATTTCCGATGGGTTCGTTACAATTAAATTTCATATATTTTTATATATGAAATTAGAAGAAAAGAGAAAAAGAGAAGAAAGAAGAAAAAGAAACAGAAAAAGAGAAGAAAGAAGAAAAAGAAACAGAAAAAGAGAAGAAAGAAGAAAAAGAAACAGGAAATATTAAAAATCTAGATAAATAAAAAATGGCGTCAATTTTTATAACTTATGGAATGTTAGGATTCCCTTTTTTGTTTGGATTAATATCAGAATCCAGTGCCAATCAAAAAATAAATTCTTCTGGTGAAAAAGTTAAAAAAAATACTTACTGGCAGTGGGTCTTAGTAGGTTACACTATCATGTTAGGTCTCTTTATTTTGAGATATATTAGAGTGGCTGTTAAATGGAAAGAAGCTAAACAATATATTTTGAACAAGATGGGAAGAGGGATAGATACAGTTAATGCTGACCAATTAGAAAGTAAATTTGATTATTATTGGAAGAGTACTCTCTTTTTTCCCGGTTGGTTTTTTAATTATTTCTTATTTCCTCAAAATACTATGAATTTATTCATTTCTTACTTCTTTTTATCTTTTTTCTTAGGATATACTTCTTATTATGCTTCTATTTGGTTTCGTGATTCTTCTACTATTACATCTCTTTCAGGTAAAAATTATCAAAGTAGAGGTTCTGTGGCGGATGGTTTGATAGCTGGGTCAATAGTTGCTGGGTGTCTGTTTTTTTCGGTGGTAGCGGGAGCACTGACAAAATAAAAAGAAAAAGAGAGAAGAAAAAGAAAAAGAGAGAAGAAAACTAAATTTATATATTATACTAATATATAAAAATGTCGGATAATAATAGTGATAAATTTTTTTTTACAAGAATATCTAGTGGTGAATATAAAAAGGAAATAATATGGAATGTATTGGGTATTCTTGTAAGCTTAGCTATCACAGGCACTTTGGTTGGTTTGTTAATTAAAGCCGATGCTGACAATGATAGGAAAAAAATAGCAAGTTATGGTATATCTCTTGCAGTCTTTTTAATCTACTGTTTAACTTTAAGTTTAATTCGAGTCGACCCCTATGTGAAGAACGGAGACAGTACAGGTAGTAAAATACTCACTTCTTTATTTTTAGGTCCTTCCATTGTCCCATATGCTATTTTTGAAGTTTTGATTAACGGAACTAGCAATGCTATTGGAAAGAGCTCTGAAACAGGAGGAGTTTTTGACGCCTCGTTGGAAAATCTGTCTAAAAAATATTCGGGTAGATTCACTCAAATCAAAAACTTAGGAGACGATGATTCCGGTTTTATTATTTTGAACCAATTTAGAATGAGTAAAAGAGGAGGTGTTTTACCTTGCGATGGAGAAACAGGAAAATGTAAAGTCAGAAGGTCAGTTGTTTATATGATATTTTACTTAGCAGTTATTATATTGGTTCCTGTTTTCATTACACTAGGAGAATCTCCATCGGATGATAAATTCCAAATTTCTCAATTCTTGGGATATTTGAATTTATTCTTGGCGATTACTTTTGCTTTGGCTATTATCTTTGTCTTGGGTACAATCAAGAATGCGGCAGGTTCTAGTGTGTATTCTGGGGCTGCTGCCAAGACATATATAGAAACCCAAGAAAAATTATCATAGATATAAGAATAAGAATAAGAATAAGAATAAGAATAAGAATAATTATAATATAATATAATTATTTGATACCCTCTCTTTGCATTATCACTCTCAAAGTTTTGTGATACCATTTTTTGCTTTTTCGAGGAGGTTTCACTTTCTTCCAATTTAAGATTTCTGCAAAATTAGTCACTGATTCATTTGGATACTCTCTTCTCATCACCCTAATTTGCTCAATAATTCTTTGCTCTTTTTCATCTCTAATATGAATTGGTGCTCCGGTAGAGTGGTCTGGATTCATTTTCATTCCAAAATGAGGTTTGGTTCTCAAAGCTCCGGTTTTTTTAAGATGCTGCATAACTCCCTTAACTCTCTCTGAAGTAATTTCTCTTTCAAATTGAGCTTGACTTCCCATTAGTGTCAAGATTAACTTTCCAGAAGGAGAAGTAATATCTAGATTCAAATCTAAAATGAGAAGATGGCATCCTTTCTCTTCAATCATCTCTACAATGGAAAGTAAATCCTTGGTGTTACGAGCCAACCGAGAAACAGAATTCACAATAATCCATTCTCCTTCTTTCAAATCAACCAACATCTGTTCTAGAGATTTTCTTTTGTTCATCGAGCCACCAGAAATGCCTCGGTCGATGTAAAAAGCTCTCAAAAATCCATTAATTTTTTCTGATTCTCGGTAAATTTTAGCTTCTTGGGCTTCTAAAGAAAATCCGTCTTGAACTTGCATAACAGTAGAAACACGAATGTACCCAACCACCTTTTTCATGTAATCCGGATAAGGTTCGGGTGCATATTTGATAACGGACCCCTCTTCTTCCTCGTTTCGTTCTTTGGAAGATTCGTTCCCATCTTTGTCTAAATATTTGGTGAGAAGACATCCATGGGTTACTTTCTTTTCCACTATTTTTTCTAAATGAAGATAAGGTTTGTTAGTTTTGATGGTGTCCCAAATAATTTTTTCCAAGTCTTTGTTTTCCAAATCGTCGATGATAATTAAATGAAATTTTTCTTTCTTTCCATTGTGAATCATATCTTCTCGGTTCTCAACATTGGAGAAAATGAGATAATTTCTCTCACCTTGAATGACAACTGGATAGGTAAAGTTTCCAATTTTTTTGTCGGTGTAGTGAGGAATGGAAAGATTTTTGAGAATGGTGAGAATTTTGTTGTCACATTCGGTACACCATTTGCCATGGAGGATGTCGTTTTGAGTGGCGGAAAATTGATGAGAGTTATGACACTCCAACAGATGTTCTTCAAAGATGGAGGAACTGAGTTTTACTATTTTCCCTTTTTTCTGACGGATGATTTCTTCCATTTATAATTTACTATTATTTATGTATAATAGTAAATCTGGATTATTGTTTCTTTTTACTTTTCTTCTTTTTCTTTTCTTCTTTCTTGCTTTTCTTCTTTTTCTTTTCTTCTTTCTTGCTTTTCTTCTTTTTGAGTGGTGATTTTCTCTTTTTCTTTTTGAGTTTAATAGGGGAAAAAATTGAAGATTCTATTCCTAGTTCTTTTTGTATCTTAAATATTTCTGCTTGTAATTTTCTTTTAGCTTCAGTAACTTCAGTAAATCCATCACCATCACCAATTTTAATTTTATTTAAATTTTTAAGTTCTCTTTCTTTTTCCTCTAATCTTTTTTCCAATTCTATCTTTAATCTTTCTTTAGATTCTGCTAAACCTGTCGCTTCTGTAGTTTCTGCCTGTGTTTCAGCTATTGTTCTTCTTAAATTTTGTATTTTTTGTTCTGCTTCTAAATCTGCTTTATCTACTTTTCGCTGAGCCGCTGCTTCATCTCGCTGAGTCTTTGCTACTTTTCGCTGAGCCGCTGCTTCATCTAGCTGAGCCTGTGCTGCTTTTGCTTTAGCCTCTGCTGCATCTCGTTGAGCCTGTGCTGCCGCTTCTTTAGCTTCTTGGGCTAATCTTTGTCTTTCTTGAGTTTGGCGTTCTGTTTCGGCCAGTGCTTGTCTTGTCAAAGCAATATCAGCTTCACCCAATTGAGCTTCTAATTCTGCCTGTGTCTTCTCTGCTTGAGATTTTGCTTGCTCTTCCCGTTCTCTTGCTATATCTGTTGCTATTCTTTCTTGTTCTGCTGCATTCAACGCCAATACTCTTGCTAATTCTGTTAACTCTTGTGTCTCTATCCTTTTTTGTTCTGCTGCCTGTGCTGCTGCCTGTGCTGCTGCTAAGTCTGCTTCTGCTTTCTCTTGGTCTGATTTTGCTGCATTTCTTCTAGCTTCCGATGCTTTTTCTCTGGCCTCTGCTTGTCTTTGTTGTGAAACTGCTAGTGCAGCTTTTCTAGTTTCTAGTTGTGCACGCAAGGCTGTCTGTTCATCTTCTAGTTCAAGTCGCTTAGCTATTTGTTCTTGAATCTTTGTTTCTCCTTCTAAGTTTTCCAGTTCTTGTTTCCTTGTTTCTTCTTCTACTACACTTCTCCTGTAATCTGCCTGTGCTTTTGATTCAGTCGCTTCTGCTTCTCTTTGTCTAGACTCAGCAACTAAAGCTTCTGCATTTGTTTTTCTGGCTTGGTTCTCTACATTTCTTGCTTCTAGCCACAAATTAAAAGATGCTGTCAATTTATTAAGAAGAGTTGGGTCCCTTGTTCTTTTTGCTTCCTCTATTTCTTCTCTTCTTCTTTTTTCTTCTTTCTCGGTTTCGGCTTGTTCTTTTGCCCACTTTTCTATTTTTTCCTTATTTTTTTCCAACTCTTTTGTAATTCTACTTAATTCTATTGCTCTTTCTCTCGCTGCTTTTGCTTCTGCTTCTTTCCCTGCTGCTTTTGCTGCTGCTGCTGCTGCTTCTGCTTCTGCTGCTAACCTTTGTTTTCTAGCATCTAATGCTTTCTTCGGTTTATCATACCCATACTTATAAAGTAAACTAAGACCTCCACTAAAAGCAGTTGCAGCATCGCCAGCAGCATCGCCAACAGCAGTCTTTGCAGCAATTGCAGCCTTGCCAACCTCCTTTGCTCCTTTTTCCGCCAAATCACCTGCCTGTTGTTTGCCGCCATAAATTTCTCTGGCTTTTAATCCTAAATTGACATCACCGCGTGTAGACGGGATAGCCGACTGAGTATCTAGCTCATGTCGGTTCAGCATATAGTTTCTCCTTCTGGTGTTACCCAAGAAGTCAGAGACTCCTTCTTTACCCCTGTTATAAGTGGTTACTGTATCAATGGCACCTGCAACCGCCTCCCCGCTTTCTTTGGAGACGCTGTCTTTCAAATTAGTAGATATAAAATCATCATGATTTTTTAAAAGTTCAGTTTCTTGTCCGTAGTAGTCTTCTGATTTATCATAAGTTCGAAGACTAGACCCACCATTGGCTTTATCTATTCTAGCTAAATTATTATGGGTTTCAACAAGTTCCCTGTTTTCATCAACCAATTTTTCTTTGGTTGCGAGAGCTCTGTCTACATCCCTTCTAACACTATTAATCAATTTTTGTTCATCGGGAGTCTTTTTATCTAAAGATTTGTTCTGTTTCCCAACACTATCTTCAAATTCTTTCAAAGCTGTTTCTAATGATTTTTTATCGACAGGGGAAGTTCCAAATTTCTCAGCTTCTAACAAAGCATTGATAGCTTCTAATTTTTGTTTAATGATAGTCCTATCTCCACTTATCCCAGAAGTTTTTGCGTCAGACAAAGAACCATCATCTCCAAAATCATTTTTATATTCAGTTATCAATTTGGTGGCTCTGGCTTTTGCGGCGTCGGCGGTCTGTCTATCAAGATTTTCCTTCCTCTTGAGCTCGTCATACTTTCGGGTTTCTTTGCCGGTTGCCATTCGGTTATAACTGGAGTCCCTCAACTTTTTCCATCTAAAATCCGTGGTTTGCCTAATAATTCTATCTTCTTTCCCTTCCCTGACTTCCGCCAAAGCCAAAGCTCCGTTGAGAGCTTCTTGCTGTGCATTCCTCTCATCAGTTAGATTTTGGGCTCGGAGTAAAACATCTCTGTCTGCTTGAGTACTCTTCTTTTTCAATCTTTTCTGTTCAATCAATCTCATCAAACCATCGTTTGCCACTGCTTCGGCTCTCACAATATTAGCTCCACCGTTGTAAGCTTCAATACCAGCTAAATTATCCAATCTTCCTTCACGAAGTACAGCTCTCTTTCTTTCCGTAGTATCCATGGTTTCTTTATTAACTTGAAGGGCCTCCTCTATTTTTTTAATTTCCGCTTTCAGA
>Ga0208645_1001123_pt1 | contig 24589 bp, 23 predicted proteins | sample VirMetDEL_Sep_01_FD_184519 | JGI IMG/M metagenome (GOLD analysis project Ga0208645, IMG submission 184519) | Aqueous microbial communities from the Delaware River and Bay under freshwater to marine salinity gradient to study organic matter... | ecosystem: Environmental > Aquatic > Marine >... | reverse complement strand
GCTCGGCGCGGTCGCTCTGGTACAACGTAACCGGCACATCAAGGCGGTTGCGCTGGCCCCGCATCCATGCAATCAACACCAAAATAATGGCCGACGATGGCTGTGGTGCATCGCCGGACCGCTTTTGAGCTGTCGCGCAAAACAGGGCAGTAGCCGGCGTCCGTCTTGCTCCCGACCGGCGCCCGGAACCGCCTCAGCCGCATCTTTGAGGGGACGAGGTTGCGCAGCAATAGCATCGGATATGACGGCGAGGCGAGTGCCCGGGTTGACGACATGAGCATCGCCCGGCACGGCGCACTGTCCCTCAAGCGCCCCACCCTCGTCGGACGCTTGGCCGGACACCTGCTGGTCTGCTGTCACCTGCAGACGGGAACCGTTGCCTGATGACCAAGACAATTGCCTGGGTGATCAACCGGTTCGACCGAATGGGTGGTGGCGAGCGCCTGATCCAGGAAGGGGCGCGGTATTACCGTTCCATCGGCTACCGCGTGCTGATCGTGACCTGGCACTATGATGACGCGGTGCTGTTCAACGGTGCCTATGAAAAGCGCGACATCATCGATCTGGGCGCAGCGGAAGTCGCCCGGACCAATATTTTCGCGCGCGCCCTGTCGCGGGCACTCAGCCTGCCCAGGTTGCGCCGGGCGCTCCTTGAAAACGGCGTATCCCGCGTTTTTGTACAGGGCGAATACGATGTCGCACTGGCCTATCTGGCCTTGGCGTTTTCAGGGATCCGCTACCGCTTTCTGATTTTTGGCCAGATGTTCCAATACCCGCACGACAGCGCCAAATATGCTCTCGTTTTTCGGCGCAACTTGCGCGCGATCGCCGCTTCCTGCAAAGGCTATCGCGATACCGTGCCGCTCGAGCCGCCGCATCTCAAGCCCGTCAACCGCCTGGCCAATGAAGTGATCAGTGTCGTCCGCTGGTTTGCTGTGCGTAGAGCCGAGCGACGCTTTGTCTTCTCGCGCCAGCTCGCCTGGGAAACGCAGCTGCAATTTGGCGCCGACGCCGTCAAGGTGCGGGGCGCTTTCCGCCTTGAACTGCTCAAGGAGGCGTCCGCAGGCACCACCACGCTCGAGAAATTCGGCCTGGTGGCCGAAAAATACCTGCTGACGATCTCGCGGCTCGACCGCAAGAAACGCATCGATGTCATCATCGAAGCCTTTGCAGCTGCAAAGCTTGACCCTGAGATGGTGCTGGTCGTGGGCGGCGGCGGCGCCGATGAGGCCTACCTGCGCCAGGTCGCCGAACGCTCCGGAGCCGCAGAGCGCATCCGTTTCCTTGGGCGGGTGGATGAGCATGACCTGCTCCCCCTCAAACAGGGCTGCGCCATGTTCCTTTCCATGGATATCGGCGATTTCGACCTCTCCCCGCTCGAGGCGTTGGCGGTGGGGCGCCCGGTGATCTGTCCGACCGAATTCGATCTCGACGATACGCTGCTGGCCTGCCAGAGCTTTCATGTCTGCGAAGCCGATCCGCAGACCTTGGCTGCCGAAATTGGCAAGGTTCTGGCGGAACAACAGCCCGATTGCCGCCAAATCCTCGGCGCACTGAGCTGGGAAGCCTATTTTGATACGTTGAACAGGGACTGAAGGAATGTTGGGGCAATATGGCAAGGATCTGCCCTATTACGTGCTCTCCAAGGGCTCGGCGGTCGTCTCCTGGATATTCATCGTCTGGCTGCTGACCCACAAGCTCAACCCTCAGCAATATGGCGAATACGCGCTGCTGTTCTCGTTGTTGACGCTGTTGACGATCGTGAGCACCTCATGGCTCAACTCCTCGATCTACCGGCACTTGCCCGAACATGCAGAGGCCGACGATCTCAAGGATTTCCAGGCCATCATACTGCGGCTGACGGCTATCACGATTTGCCTGGGGCTGGCGGCGGGCGTCGTGATCATCGGCATCATGGTCGCCCTGGGCCTGGTTGGAGCGCCGCCCTTGGCGCTCTTGAGCGTTGCGGTGGCGTTTGTCGGCAACTGCGCCTTCGTGCTGGTCACCGCCTATCTGTCGGCAAAGCGCGCGGTCCGCCAGTTCGCGGCAGCCTCGGCCGGGCAAGTGGTGCTGTTCGGCGCGGCATTGTGGCTCGTGCTCGATCATTTCGACCAGAAGTCGGCGGTGATCTTTTTTGTAATGACGCTGTCCTATCTGCCGACACTGCTGCTGGCCGGTAGCCGCACCGCGCGTCACCCGATAGCCATCGCCGCCAGAGCCCGCCAATATATGCGATATGGCCTGCCGTTGATGCTGATGAGCTCGGCGACGCTTATCAACATGTATGGCGACCAGTTCGTGATCCGCTATTTTACCTCCAGCGTCGAAGTGGGACTATATTCGGCGAATTACATGTTTGCCGAGCGTGCCATCCTGTCCTTGGCAAGCGTAATGACCATTGCCTATCTCCCCATCCTGTTCCGCATGTGGGAGCGTGGTGACCAGACCGGCGCTTATGGGTTCATCTGGAAGATAGTCTTCCTGCTGCTGACCGCTCTAGTGCCCATCGAGATACTTCTGTGTATCTTCGGGGACCAGATCGCAGCAATCTTCATTGATGCCAGTTTCTCGTCCGCAAGCGTCATCATTCCAGTAGTGGGGCTGGCGACCATACTGGTGCAACTGGCAGGGGCATTCGCCGACGCATTGACCCTGCAGAAACGCACCTTGACCCTCGCCGCCTGCTATGGGGTGGCAGCGATCGTCAATTTGGTGTTAAATTTCTACCTCATTCCATACTTCGGTTATTTGTCGGCAGCATATGCCACTCTGGTTTCTTCAGCATTTTTGCTCATCATGGTGATGGCGGCGGCGCAATATTACGCCAGTATCTTTCAGTATTTGCGGCCGAATTTGCTTTGGAAAAAATTGCTTTCGTAATTAAAATCAGAACAGCCATCTGGAGTAGGGTAGGCAATGAATGAACGCAAAATCAGTTTGAATATGTTCTGGTTTTCCTTGCTGCTTACGGCGATCGCCAGCCTAGTAGTCCAGTTATTACTGGTTCCGTCAATTGCTGTATTGAATGGCGGCAACGGGCTGTTGTCCGGCGGTGATGCCATCGGATATCATGCTGTCGCCGTCGCGCTCGTGGAACAGATGCAGATGCACGGCTGGAGTGCCTGGGAACTCCGACCCAACACCTGGGGACCGTCCGGCATCGCTGCAGCCTTCTACTACAGCAGTGGAATCAACGAGCCCTACGTTTTGATTCCGATGAGCTGCCTGCTCTATTCCGGTGCGGTCTATTTATTTTCCAGAACAGCTTTTATGATAAGCGCAAGCCCTTGGTACTGGATCTCGGTCCTGCCGTTGCTGTTGTTTCCCAGCAGCCTCATTATATATGCCCAGGTATCAAAGGACATTTATACCTTTTTCGGGCTGTCCATATTCTTTTACCTACTCGTTTCCGCCGCGAAGGGCATTGAAAGACCTGTCTTTCCCGTAAAATACACTCTTCTCATCATAGTTGCGTGCCTATCCATTTGGATCGGCAGACCCTACCTGCTGAAGGTCGCGGTGGCATCCCTGGCAGGAACCTATGTGCTGATGGTGGGGTGGTCCCTTATTCAGCGTAGGGGCATCCCAGTGCTCCTCATGGCCTTGCTCATTTTCGTGCCATTGACGTTCTCCATACTCAGTTTCGACGACAAGGGAGTGCTTGTCGATGCACCTGCCATTGCCAATGTCACGCTACCACCCACTCAGGGGGGTATCCTTGGCAAGGTTTTAGGTACCGTCAATTTCACGCGACAGAGCTTTCTGGCGGGTTACAAAGACGCTGGAAGCAATTTGGACCAGGATGTGCTGTTCAACTCCTACACAGATGCCCTTATGTATATCCCCAGAGGACTTCTCGTCGGTTTTGCAGCGCCGTTTCCCCAAAACTGGTTTCAACACGCGGCCGAGAAAGGCGGAAACATGATGCGGGTCGTGTCAGCCTTCGAAATGACGCTGGCCTATATCTCTTACATCGGACTCGCGCTTTTTGTCTTTAATCCGCGCCTCAACCGCTATGCAGCAGCCGTCGTTCTCCTGTTTTGCACCGGATTTATTATTGTCCACGTGTTCTTTATACCAAACGCCGGTACACTCTACAGAATACGCTACCCATATTGGCAAATGGCAATTTCGCTGGGTGTGCTCGGTTGGATTGGTTTGTGGGAGTGGCGAGGTTCACGATTGACCCGCGGCAATAGAGGCCCTCGCAGCGATCAGACGCAGCCCCGCAGCGTTGTCGATATGCCCTGAGAAGTGGCGCTGGCTCATATCTGACAGAGCGCGGACAGGGTGCGAATTCTGCCGCCATCTGGTCTGGCCTGGGGGCATTTTTGGGTTGCGGGAACAATGCCGAGGTGTGCAGAGCCGGTATAGGCGCCGGCCCGCAGATTTGCCTGCCGGTGGCCGGAGGCAGAACGCATGAGCCGGGCGCGTCGATTTTGGTGTGGTGGTGCCCTATGCGGGTCGCGCAGAAGATTCGGTAATCTGCCTGTCGGGAAATGACCGCAAGGCGACCGAGTTTGAAAGAGCGTGCGACAGCAAAACGAACTCGCTTATTGTGCCCGCGCCGGTCACAATGGCCGTCCAGGGCACATAGGTGCTTTGAAAAGGAGGACTTACCGTGCCCGCAACTGAGCCGCTGAATTTTCTTATCATCGGCAATAACGCCCTGTCTCTGATCAATTTCCGAGCTCCGCTGATGCGGCAACTCGTGGCGGACGGGCACAAGGTCACCGCCGTGGTCCCGCTGAACGATATTGATGCACGAGACGTCCAGAAGGTGCGCGACGCCCTCATACAACTTGGCATCGATTTGGTACCGGTCGAACTGGCGCGCACTGGCCTGGGGCCTATCGCGGACATGTCCTACATGCTTGCCTTACGCCGGGTGATTGCAAGGTTGCGCCCGGACAGAATTATGGCCTATGCAGTCAAGCCTGCCATCTATGCGGGGCTCGCATCGCGCCTGCTTGGACATCGCCATTATTATCCAATGCTGTCTGGCCTCGGTTATGCCTTCACCGAAGGTGGTGGCATCCGCAAGACGGCGGTCCGTCTGACGGTGTCACAATTGCTCAAGGCCAGCTTTGGGGCGGCCAATACCGTTATTTTACAGAATCCCGACGACGAAAAACTGATGCGGTCGGAAGGCATACTGGCCCCCAGGACGCGGTCTGCGGTGGTCAGCGGGTCTGGGATTGATCGCACGCATTTTGCGCCCGCCCCGCTCAAGGAGGCTCCGCATGATCCCGCGTTTCTGATGGTCTGCCGGGTTATGATCGACAAGGGCGTGCGCGTGTTTGCCGAAGCTGCAGCCATGGTGAAGGAGCGCCATCCCAACGCCCGGTTCAGGCTGCTGGGCGCGCTCGACGCGGCAAACCCCGCTGCCATTGACGCCGGCGAAATCAAGACCTGGACTGCGGTTGACTATCTCGGGTCCACCGATGACGTCCGCCCGTATTTGCGCGATTGCGATGCCTTTGTCTTGCCGTCCTTCTATCGCGAGGGCATCCCCCGTTCGGCGCTCGAGGCACTTTCGGTCGGCCGGGCCATTGTCACCACCGATCATCCCGGTTGCCGCGAAACGGTTGTTGAAGGGGAAAACGGCTTTCTGGTACCGATCCGCGATGCAGCTGCGCTGGCGAGCGCGTTCGAAAGGCTGATCACCGCGCCACACCTGTTTGTGACTATGGGCGAAAAGAGCCTCGAACTCGCGCGCACCCGGTTCGATGTGAATATCGTCAATCGGGACATGCTGGCTATCATGAACATGCCACGACCGCGCGAAACAGTGCGAGCCTAAGGGCTGGAGAAGCTGCAACTCCCCAGAGAGAATTAGCGCTCCGCAGCCCTCAGGACGGTATCGACAACTTCGCAGGTTTTCTCGATTTCTGCGTCAGTCAGCGTGGGATGCACCAAGAAGGCAAGACTGGTTTCCCCGAGCTCACGGGCGACAGGCAACCGATCCTGAGGCCGCCAACCGGTGCCGTCGAAGGCACCCTCCAGATAGACCTCCGATTGCGACCCATGCATGCACGGCACGCCATTGGATACGATCTCCTCGATTATTCTATCGCGTGTCCATCCCGGCGCCAGGTTTTCGGTTTGTACAAAGGCGTAAAATCGATAGTAGGCATGACGGGCATAATTCGGTACGGCGGGCACGCGCACGGCGCGGTGTCGGCTGAGCGCCTTGCCGATGGTCTGGGCAATCGCGGTGCGACGGTCGGACCATGCCGGCATGCGCTGAAGCTGGATCAGCCCGATGGCGGCCTGCATCTCAAGCATTCGCCAATTCGTGCCGAAGGTGTCATGAACGAGCCGAGGACCAGGTGGGTGTTGACGCTCATAGACAGCGTCCCAGCTCTTGCCGTGATCCTTGTAGGACCACATCGCTGACCAGAGATCGGGGTCGTCCGTGGTCACCATGCCGCCTTCCCCCCCGGTGGTCATGATCTTGTCCTGGCAGAAGGACCATGCGCCCACATGCCCCAACGTGCCGACGCTGCGACCCTTGTAGGTCGCGCCATGTGCCTGGGCACAATCTTCAATGACGAACAGGCTGTGCTGGCGCGCAAGTTCCATGATGGGGTCCATGTCGCACGGCATGCCGGCAAGATGCACTGGAATGATGGCCTTGGTACGTGGCGTCAGGACGCGGGCGATGGTTTCAGCAGAGATATTCTGCGTCTGATGATCGACATCGGCAAAGACGGGTATCGCGCCAGCCGTCACCACCGTTGATGCAGACGCGATGAAGGTACGGGGCGTCACCACGACTTCGTCTCCTGGTCCTACGCCCAGGGCTTTCAGGGCCGCATCAAGCGCCAGCGTGCCGTTGGACAGAGCCACAGCATGCTTGGACCCGACATAGTCGGCGAAGTCGCACTCAAACCGCCTGCACAGTCACCGGTCCAGTAATTGACTTTGTTGGAGGCGAGGACCTGCGCGACGGCGTCGATTTCCTCCGCCGTATAGCTGGGCCAGGGCGAAAAGGGGGTGTTCAGCACTAAAGCTTCTCCATTGGGCGGGCGGGGACGCCAACGACCGTCTGCCCGTTGCCGACATTATTGACGACGACGCCGCCGACGCCGACGATCACGTCGCTGCCGATGGTAATGTTGTTGCGGACCGCGCAGGCGGTTCCCAGCCAGCTGGCTTCACCTATCTGGACGGCGCCCGACAGATGGGCACCAGGCGAAATATGCACACCGTCCCCCAGCCGGCAATCATGATCGACCGTGGCGGCAGTATTGATGATGCAGCCTGATCCGAGTATGGCGCCCGTGCTGACGATCGCCCCGCGCGCGATAAAGCTCCCGTCACCGATCCGTGCCGTTATGCTGACCTGGGAGGATGGATCGGCTACCGTCACGATGCGCACGCCCGAGGCGCGCAGCCTGCCAATCCAGGCCAGACGAATGCGATTGTCGCCGATCGCCACAATGGCCCCATCGACCCGGGCGTCAATGACATCGGCCGCCTTGCCGGCGACGGGCAAGCCATCGACCTGCCCCACCAAGGCGTCGTCGAAGAAGTTCACCGTCCAACCAGATGAGACGGCACTTTCCGCGATGACGCGACCATGCCCCCCGGCACCGAGGATCGCCAAAAGCATCAATGGTTACCCGTAAATTTTTCGGCACTCACCGAATTATTGGCGGTCACGTCTTCCCTCTTAACTACCTTGACGACTGTCATAAGAATTATCTTGATGTCCAGTGCCCACGATCGGTTGTCGACATACCAGACATCGAGCGCGAATTTATCCTGCCAGCTGATGGCGTTTCTTCCGTTGACTTGGGCCCAGCCGGTCACGCCTGGCCGAACATCATGACGGCGTTCCTGTTCGGGCGAATAGAGTGGCAGATATTCAACGAGCAGGGGACGCGGCCCCACCAGACTCATCTCCCCCTTGAGAACATTCCACAGCTCGGGCAGTTCGTCCAAGCTGGTGGCCCGGAGCCATTTCCCAAAAGGCGTCAGTCGCTCCGCGTCAGCCAAAGGCCGACCATCGGGACCCAGAGCCTCCCTCATGCTTTTGAACTTCAGCATTTCGAACGGACGGCCATGCAGGCCAGGGCGCTGTTGGCGAAAAAGGACGGGCGAACCCAAGCGAGACTTCACGAGCCATGCCAGCCACAGAAGGACAGGAGACAGGATGAGCAGTGCAGACGCCGCGACGATGATGTCAGATAGACGCTTCATCGGGCAGCTCGGCTGGGAACTGGCCGACGCTCGAGGCCTTGGCCAAGGCGTTCAAAGTGGCGGTTGGCAACGGCCGCAACGTGCAGTCGCCTGTTGGGCGCCGGCATTTCCGAGCTGACCAGGTCGCCCCCCCTGCAGGTGGCCATGGCTGCTGTTCTGGGGGAGACATTGCCGATGATACGAAACCGATAGATGGGGCAGGGCAGATGCCGCCGTTTCGAGGCGCGCCAACTCGTCTCTGGCCGATCTGCCGCCCGCCGACAGAGTATACAAACAGACTTCATCCCAGCATTACCTCGTTTGCCGCCACGGTCTCCGTTGCCGCGCTGCCCCTGCGGAGGGAACATCTGTCGCGCGGTGCCGCCGTCACGTGCGCACGGCGTTCATAACGCCGTGGCTTGGCCGCGTCCATCTCGGCGCTCGGTCGTGAGGCTCCGCAGGTCTGACCGCGGATGGCTGATTGATAGGTACCATGATGGCGTAATGCCGGTGCAAATCTGGATGGCGTGGCTAGTCACGACTTGGCGGCGGCCCAAAAAAGCCGTTACTCTCCATCTAGCGCAAATTCTCGTGAACGTTGACACTCAAAATGCCATTGATTAGGAACAATCACGGCTGAATCCCGCTTCAGTGTCCCTAGCAGCGCATCTGATATTGTGGGCTTAATATGCTAGCAGAAATTGGCACATCTTGAAAACACATCCGAACGCCGTCCCTCACGCCGAGAAGAAAAATGCTTCGGTGAGTTTTGTCATTCCTGCATACAACGAGCTTGAGAACTTGTTGCCTCTTATCGAGGAACTGCGTGCGGTCTGCACTTTGATGGACTGTGAACGAGAAATCATAATAATTGACGACGGGTCCACCGACGGCACTACCGAAGTATTGCGGACGGTCAGCGATGTCACGCTGATCAGCTTCCGTCGCAATTTCGGCCAGACGGCCGCTTTTGACGCGGGATTCAAGGAGGCTGGTAACGACTACGTTGTCACCATGGACGGAGACGGGCAGAACGATCCGGCAGACGTCCCCCGACTCATCGCTCATCTTGAAGAGAACGGCCTCGACGCCGTCTCGGGCTGGCGCATCAACCGCAAGGACACTGCGGCAAAGCACATCATTTCTCGGGTAGCCAACCTGCTGCGCAAGGTCTTTCTGCGGGACAGCATTCACGATAGCGGATGCTCGCTGAAGGTTTATCGCCGAGAGTGCTTTGACAACATAAATTTGTTTGGCGAAATGCACCGGTTTATTCCCGCGCTCTTGCAGATGCAGGGATTTTCTGTCGGCGAAATACATGTGAATCACCGCGCCAGAACCCGCGGAAAAACCAAGTACAACTTCACCCGAACCGTGAAGGGGCTTGCGGATCTGATGCTGCTTTGGTTTTGGAGCAGCTACTCCGTCCGGCCGATCCATTTGCTCGGCGGCCTGGGGGTCGCAATGCTCGCGCTTTCGGTATTGTTTGGTACGCGTACCGTCTACCTGTTTTTCGCGTCTTACGAACTCTCCAGCACGCTGGAGCCGCTATTGACTGTCTTTACTTTTACCACCGGACTGTTGTTCCTGATGCTGGGAATTGTCACAGACATTCTCATCAAGATTTATTATGCCATCACGAAGGAACCATACTACTCGGTCCGCGATATCATTCGGCACGATGGGGCAGAAGACGGCGCTGGGGACCATGTTGAAGGTCGCCGATAGCCAGCTCGCCGCGACCGTGGATGGCGATCTGCCGGCAACGGGCATCTGCGCTTTCCCGCTGTCGCAAGGACGCAGTACTGGCCGGGGGCTGGAGCGCGTTATCGCCGAGCTGCTTGCCGGCCTGGACGAAATCGGCCAGCCATACTCATTTTATGAACGCGGTGTGATCCGCAATGAACTTCTGGCGGTGCTTCAGTCGGCGGCCTTCATGTTCGGCCTGGCGCGCCAAAGGCACGCCGTCTGGTTTGCCGTCTATCCTGTTGCCGCACTTTTCCCGCTGCTGGCGCGCAAGCGACCGGTAATCACCGGCGTATACGACCTGATTCCGTTCCTCGCCCGTGGCTACGACAATTCGCTGAAATACGCGATCAAGCGCGCCTGTATTGCCTTCGCCTGCCGACGGAGCGATCACCTCATCGTGCCGTTTGAGTCGACCGCAGCCGAAATCGCCCAGATGTTTGGGGTTCCGCGCAATCGCATCAGCGTCATTCCGCTCGGCATTGACCACAAGCGGTTTTATATCGACGAGACCGTTCAGACGCAGCCATTCCGCGTTGGATTTCTTGGGGAGGCAAAACGCGCCAAAGGATTGGATACGACGATCCTGGCCTTCGCAAAAATCTTGACTGAGCATCCAGACGCCTTCCTGACGATTGCCAGTGGTGGCAATGAGCTTGAATCGCTCAAGGAACTGGCCCGTACCACGCTGCCGGCGGGTTCTTATGAGTTCGTCGGTTTCGTGGCCGAAGATGACATGCGCAAGTTCTATGCGGAGCTTGATATTTTTCTGTTTCCATCGCGCTACGGCTTCGGCATGAGTGCCGTTGAGGCGATGGCGTGTGGAACACCTGCGATCATCGGGCGAACCTTGGACTCGCAGGATTTTTTCGATGACGAACTGTCAGTAGTCGACCCTGAATCTGCCGAGGAACTTGCAGAGCGGGTTGTTACTCTGCTGAAGGACCGCGATCTCTATAACCACCTCCGCGACTGGGGCTTGAGGAAGGCCGGCTCGCTGAGCTGGCAGCAAATGGCCAGCGATTACGCCGCGTGCTGGATGAACGTCGCCGACGCAAAAAAAGACGCTGCGGCGAGCAGCCCGCGGCACTCGCCCACGTCGTGAAATTCCGGTTTTCAAGGCGTCTCTTGTGGACAGCATTCCAGGTCGCCGCACTGATAATGCTGGTTGCGCTCGTCATTACGTTCGCGGACCTGCCCACGATACTGTCCGCCGTGAATCGGATAGGGCCGGCAATCATGGTCAGCGGCCTCATCATCTCGCTCATCTCGATTATGGGCAATGCATGCAAATGGCACCTGCTGACGCCTCAGATCGGCGTTCTGGTGCTGTTCCGCGTGTTGATGATCAGCCAGTTTTATTCGTTCTTCCTTCTTGGACAGGCAAGCGGAGAGGCAGCGAAAGTAATCATGCTCGCTCGGGCCTCCGGCCGATCTGCCGACGCCATCGTCTCCGTGCTAGCCGATCGCGTCACCTCCCTGCTCGGGCTCCTGATCGTGGCTGTACTGGGATTTTCGCTGTCGAGTGGCGATTATCCAGATGAACTGCGGTGGCTCTCCATAGTCAGCCTCCTGGCCCTGGTAGCGGGCCTGCTGGCCCTCCGCCACAACGCGGTCTTTAATTTTGCCGAATGTGTCATACAGCGTATCGAGCAGTCATCGACCCGATTGGTTCTGGTCGCACGACCGCTGCGCCGGGCTATCGAGCAGTGGCATATGTCCTTCAGGGATCTGCGTCTCGTTGCAGCCTCGACCCTGATTGGATCCGCCGTTCAGATCACAAATGTGTCGCTTGCCATGCTGCTGGCCCACCAGGTCGGCATTCACGTGCCATTTTGGGACTGGTGCTGGATTTTCGGCATTGTCAGCATCGCTGGCCTAATCCCGATAACGATAGGCACCGTGACGGCGGGCTCCACCTTGGTCGGACTGCTCGGACTTATTGGCGTGCCAGTCAACGAAGCACTTGCAATGACTATTCTGCTGTTGACGGTAAACTTCATGCTCGCCCTCACTGGCGCGGGGTTTATGTGGCACCGAACTGGAAAAACGAGATGAAGAATCCAATTCTCCAAACGGAGCGTTAAAACTCTTTTGAAACGTCGCTGAGTGGCGTTGACCCAAAATGTTAACCAACGCTATATGCCGATGGCCCACGTACAGAACTCGCCTTGAATAAGGCGGCAACAGATGGCGTGGAGATCTAAGATTTGCGGGCGCCTTGCGAGCAAAGACAAACGGCTGCGACGTGAAAATTGGGAATTTTTTGGTCGTGCCAGATTTTGTCCAACCCAATCAGCCTTGTTGAAAAATGGGCATCCATCAATGCTGGCAATTTAGGTTTACAAGATCGTCGTTATCAACGGGAACTTCCCGGATCGCCTCTTAGAATTCTGAATGACAGGTTGGAAATGAATAGATCATCGAAACTCCGCTACAAAATTGGTGAATGGGTACGCGGGTACGTCAAAATATACCCAGCATTTTTGCAGGCAAATCACCTATCAACAATGGCATTGATAGAAAGTCATTCGCGCACAGACCGCTACCAAGAGGAAAAGCGCCTGCTAAAATACGGCGCAAAATCATATTCCCAAAGCGACGAAGACGGCATCATAGCGGAAATATTCAGGCGCGTTGGCACGACCAACCGCCAATTTATCGAGCTCGGCGTGGGGAACGGCCTTGAGAACAACACCCTGCTTTTGTCCCTACAGGGCTGGACCGGACTCTGGGTTGAAGGAAGCAAAAAGAACGTGGATGCAATTCACGGCAAGTTTCATGGCATCATTAGCAAGGACTTGCTCAGAATTAAGCACATGTTTGTCACCAAAGACAATATAAATGAGGCTGTTCGTGACCTTTCTTGGTCGGAGGAGCCGGATTTCTTCTCCCTGGATCTGGATGGAAATGACTTCTACATTCTGGACGCTATTAACTGTATCAGGCCGCGCGTGGTCTCCTTGGAGTACAACGCAAAATTTCTACCGCATGTAGATTGGGTTATGGCCTACAATGAATCGCACATATGGGATGGCTCAGACTACTTTGGAGCATCTCTGAAATCCCTGACGAATATCATGCAAAAGAAGGGCTACTCTCTGGTCGGTTGTAACATTACCGGCTGCAACGCGTTTTACGTAAGAGACGACCTCGTGGGTGAGAATTTTTGTGCGCCCTTCACGGCAGAAAACCACTACGAACCAGCAAGATATTGGGCGATTCCAGGCTTCGTATCTGGCCAGCCAGCAAACTATGGACCGTTCGCGACTTCCTCGGCGATCTTGGGCGAATAACGCGCATTGATCCTCACGAAAATTATCGTTGCAACAGCCCTCTGGTTTTTCCATTGGCGGAATACCTGCATGCAAGGTCCATATCATGAGTGATTCAGCGCGGCAGAATTGGATCGCGACGATAGTTCGCGGAACAGTACTGGTCACGCTGATTGCGGCCGTGCTGGTTTCCATGGCGACCTATTTCACCGCGCTCTCTCAATATCCCACGGGAGATCAGGCGGTGACGCTTGAGCGCCTGCAGCTATTTTTGTCTGATTTCAACGCGGTGATCCTTTGGCAGGGTTCGCTGGTTTCCAATCTTTTCGTGGCCATCCCCGGCAGGATCCTGGCCAGCATTCTGGATGCGTTTTACGCGATCAACGACCCGATCATTCCCGGCATTCGATACACGCCCCTCCTGCCTTATGCGATTGCCCAAGTCGTCCTGGCACTCGGGCTGATGTGCGCCTTGAGCTTTTTCATCGTCAAGCTCGCAGTTCCGAGCAGATGGAACTGGTCCACATACTTTCTCGCCCTGCTGTTCATCCTCAACTTTCCCATGCTCAAGGCCGTTTCCAAGGTCGTCAAATACGACGTGCTGTCGGCGCTGCTTTCGGCAATGGCCATCGTTCTCTACATTGCATATCGCCAGTACGATCGCAGACCGCCGTCGGATTTTTTCGGCAAGTTCTGCCTCCCGGCAATCGTCATACTCTGTGGCCTGGCCTTCCTGGAGAAGGACACCACCATTTCGACGATGATGCTGATTTTTGTCCTCGAGCTGGTCGTCATAGCCTGGACCACGCCGACGCGGCGGGAAGCCTTCGCTGAAGCCAGGAGATTTTCCGGCCTGTTCGCAGTGACCCTGCTGATTACATTTTTCGTGGCCGTGCCAAAAGTCGCGGCCAATCCACTCAGCCTTCGAGAACTTTTCCGTAGTATCTTGAGCTACTTCGTGAATTTCCCTTTGTCTGCCGTCTTCTTGATCGCGACGATACTTTTCATTTCCTACTGGTTTGCGCCGCTGGCCCGGATGCGCCTGCCGATGGCTTCTGTCTGGACTATGGCGACCTCAAGCATTATCGCCGTCTCTGGTCTTGCGATTTGGGCCTTTGGGCTGACCGCGCTGCTGTTCCAGGAAAACATCCTCTACGATGTGACAATTGCTGGAAATGGGCTGGATGTGGATGCGTTGCGCGCCCAGGGCATCTATGTATCTCAGCCCATAGCAAATGCGGCAATTACCACTCTGGACACGAGTGCGCTGGTTCAGCATGCAAAGATGTTCCTGAGCATGGTTCGGGTCATCTTCTACACCTTGCCCGAGGTATCGATACTGCTGATCGTGAGCGCCGCCCCCATCGTGCTTTTCTCAGGCGGGGGAACACGCTCTGTTAAGCGCGATATCGCGCTCATTTTGACCCTGGCATTCCCCGTGGCAATGCTGCTGGCTTTCAGCCTGTCCGACTTGCCATTTGAACCGAAATACCTGGTACTGGTGAACCTGCTGTTGACGGCAAATGGCCTCATCGCCCTGGTCATCCTTCTCGAGCGGATGCCGGCAATGGTCGGCAACGCCATCCGGCTTGCACTTGGAATGGCAATAGTGCTTGCCGCCATGTCTGCCGGACCATCGTATTTGCCCTACAAGAACGTGTTCAGGGACCGCGCCCTGGAGAATGCAGCGGCAACGGACACGACCCGTTACCTCTGGTGGACCTGGCCGGGTTGGGGCGAAACTGCTTACCCCATTGCCCAATTTGTGGAACGCGAACTTGACGCACCCGCCACCGTGGCCTTCGACTATATCGTGCCCTTCTATGCAGTCCCTGATTTAAAATGGATACATTTTGACTGCAATTCGGCCGAGGATTTGGCCAAGCTTGCTGATGAGTACAGATCGATCGGTGTAGATTATGTTGCAGTTTCAAAGAACATGACGAATCGTAACTGGTGCTCGGGACATATTTTGGAAGAACTTCGGGATAAGGCCGTTTTCGTTGATAATCAGCAGGGCATTGAGTACGGCTGGTTGTTCCGGGTTGAGGATATATTTCACTACGACCGTTGAGCGGCTTGGCCGTTAAATCAAGGTGGTCCGGGTGCCGGGTCGCGATGACGCGGTCCGCTGGTCTCCTGACTATGGGCGGTGAAGAAAGGGCGACCTATCCTTCGCTGATGTCAGCCTCGAACGCGTCATATTTGCCTCGTGCTGGTTGATGTGCCGCAGGGTCCATGGCAACGCGTCGGGTCGCGCGGCGCGCAGCGGGGCGTCATGCTGCACTGGCACTCGGAGACCGGATGCGCAGGAGACGCAGTTGGCCCCTCGCCACCCCAGCTTGCCACCCCAAGGAAAAAACTCTACGGAAGATCATGGGTCTTAACATGTACGCGTCGCTGTTGTTTGCCGGCTTCATAGCCGCCTTTGCTATCGCGCCGGTGGCGCCCGAAGCGGGCAACATTCTCTTTCTGGTGGTTGGTGGCGTCGGGCTCACAGCCATGCGCTCGGATGCCCTGGTGCTGTTCCGGCGGCCTATCATTTGGATGCCCCTGATCGCAATAGCATTGGTCGGATCAGCCTATTTCCTGGCGGCCGGCTCCGCAGGGCTGGTCGGGATCCTCTACTTCGCACCCCTTCTTTGCATATGGCCGCTGGTGAATGCGGCGCACAAGGCGGAGATCAGCGGCGTGGTGTCTATGCTGGCTGTCGTAGCGCTCTGCGGGGCTGCAGGTGCCGGGCTGATGGCGATCCAGGATGTGATCGCGACGGGCACCACGCGATCGGGTGGCGGCATTGCCAACCCGATTCATTTTGCCGACGTTGCGCTGCTGGCTGGTTTCGTCGGCGTTCTTGGCGTTTTCGCCGGTTCAGGACGGTGGCGCTTGCTGTTTTTCGTATCGCCCCTGATGGCTGTCGCCGCAGTCTTGCTTTCGGGTACACGCGGCGCCGTCGTTGCTACGGTGGTCATGACGGTGACAATGATCGTTGCCGCTGCTGCTGCTCGCCTGGTCAGTCGCCGGGCGCTTGTTCTCGGCATCGGTATTTTGGCCCTGTTATGCCTGGCAGCGCTACAGCTCGGTGCCGGGTCACTGTCCGGAGTTCAAAGGGTACTGGCCGATATCGGCGACACTCTGATAAACGGCGTTCCGACCGATACCTCAACCGATCTTCGGCTGCAGATGTATCTCGGTGGTCTTCGTGCCTTCTTGTCGTCGCCCTTTATAGGTCATGGTCCTTTGACCTTTACATCTGCCGCCGGCGCGTTGGCCGATGTCCCTTTTGATGGGGTGCCGCATTTGCACAATGACCTTGCAGATATGGCTGCGAGCGCAGGCATTCTCGGTCTGATGGCCTACCTATTCCTGCTGGTCGCGCCCATCATGGAAGTCTTCAGTGCTCCTCAGGCTGCGGTCAGGGCCGAGAGGTCAGTGGTCATCATCACGCTGGTCGCTGGATACTTCGTTATGGGGCTGACCAACGCCATGTTCGGCATTCTGACCGTGACCACGCTCTTCGCCGCGATCTGTATCCTTGCCGGGGTGCTGGCCAATGAGAGGCCCGAGGGCTCCCCGAAAGATTGAGGCTATGCAGGTGCCACGATGCGGCCTGCATGAACTGGTCGGTCGTTTGTCGACATCGGCGCCCGATTGACATTGATCATTATCGCCAGACATCGACATCTAGATTCTCTACATAACGCGCCACCACGTTCATCGACCGCCAGCTCCCCACACGCATGATCTTGAGAATGCCGTGACCGTCGAGCACCAGCTGCTGGGCCGCGCCGACCTGCAAAGAGTGGCCCGAGACGTCGGAACCCTTGCCTGCCAGGACACCCGCCCGTTGGGCCAGTTTCTTGAGCACGCGCGAGATCGTGAGCGCCTCCAGATAGAGGCTGAGAGCCTTGCTGCGATAGACCGGCCGCAGCAGCGGCCCCTTCTCCACCCCGATTGCCGCGAGCCATTCGTGCACCAGCATGCTGGAGCGGGTGGACAGGTGTGCGGTCCGGCCAGCCCCTTCCGGATCATTTTTGGCGCGGCGGACAAGGATGCTGAAGCGGCCATTGGCATGGGGTGTGAGGTTGCCGATGGACAGCGCCACCAGTTCCCCGCGGCGACACATTGTATCAAAGCCAACCGACACCAGGACCTTGTCCCGCAGGCTGATGAGGTCGTCTGAGCAGGCGGCGAGGAGCAGTTCGCACAGGGCCGCCGTCAGTCCCCAGGCCTGCTTGGGCCGCGACGGCTTGGCCCGGCGCACCCCGCACATGGCCAGATCCACCTCCGGATCGTCGGTGGGAGCAGGCAGCCGGCACAACTGGTGCAGCTTGCGAATGGCCGACAGGCGGTGCTTCATCGTGGACGGCTTGAGGCGAATGCCCTCTTCGCCGAGATAGCTGGTGACACTGGCCACCGATGCCGGCAGGAAGGGTGTGCGATGACGCCGGCACCACTGGGCGAAGAGGCCAAAGTCACTCTGATAGGAACTGAGCGTGTGCTCGGAATAGGCGCCTTCGAGGCGCTGCAGGTGCTTGCGCCAATCCGTCATGAGCCATCTCCCCGGGGCGCGGCCCAGACAGCGGCAATCGCGTCGCCATTCATCACCCGCTCCTCGATGAGGCGTTCTGCCAGGCGCTGGATGGGCCCCGATTCCGCGACGATGATGGCGATGGCGGAGCGCAGCAGGCGCTTAAGGATCAGGTCGATCTGCCCAATGCCATCGGCCCGATCACCGTCTCCGCCACGCTCGCGGTCGGCAGCGCCATCATGCTGGAATCGGCGCTGAGCTTTCTCGGCTTCGGCATCCAGCCGCCCGTTCCCACCTGGGGCAACCTGCTCAACAGCGCCAGCTCCTGGCTCAGCGTCGCGCCCTGGCTGGCCATCCCGCCTGGCCTGCTCATCCTGTGCACGGTCCTGGCCGTCAACTTCCTCGGCGACGGCCTGCGCGACGCCATGGAGCCCAAGGAATAGGCAGGCCAATCATCGCGGCCTGCCAAAGTCGGGGCCGCGCACGTTCTCGGATCTGGCAGTGCCGTCTCAAGCGCCGGTAATGCAGAGCGGGCTGCCGGGGGCGGTCAGCAGCAGGCCGGCAATGCCGCCGATCACCAGTGCCGCGCCGGCCAGGCGGCGGCCCGGCCGCCGGCGCCGGCTGGATCCATAGAGGGCCAGGGTTGTGGCGACCACGGCGGGAATGGTGCCGACCCCGAAGGACACCATCAACAGCGCGCCCAGGCCTGGATCGCCGGTCAGCACCGAATTGAACAAAGCCGCATAGACCATGACGCAGGGGGTGGCGCCCCAGACAAAGCCGGCCACCAGCGCCATCTCGGGCATGTTCAGGATGGGCGACCCGCGCCAGCGGCCCACGGTGCCGGCCAGCGGCGCCAGCATCCGATCGGCCAGCGCCAGGCTCGGCACGAGGCCGGCGGTGGCCAGCCCGGTCCAGATGATGACCAGCGCCGCCACCCATTGCAGCACGGCATGGGCACCGGAAAAGTTGATCGTGCCGTAGAGACCGACCCCGAACAGGCCGAAGGCCAGCCCGCCCAGGCCGTAGGCGGCAATGCGGCCGGCCTGCAGCAGCGCCAGCCGTAGGACCAGGGCGGCGCGATTGTCCGGCGTCGGGCCCAGCAGCATGAGCGAGCAGCCGATCGGGCCGCACATGCCCGCGCAATGCAGGCTCGAGGCGAGGCCAAGGGTCAGGCCCCAGATGATGGCACTAAGCACCATCAGCCCGCCACCCCGCCTGTCGGCATGGCGCGGAGCACCCGATGTCCCGCTCTGTCCTCGACGCACATGGCCGCCGCCCCCTGGCTTTCGGCACAGTGCCCACCACAGCCACAGATTTAGGAGGAAGGGTGGCGAAGGCATTGATCTGGATCAATGTTGCAGATCGAGCTTGTCACTACCAAGGGCGGGAGCGTGACAAGTCTTGTCACCGGCGTAACACTGGGGGCACCTGTGAGATATTCGGGTTGGGCAATTGGGCTGGGAGCGGGCACCTTGGGGGCCATCGTTTTCTCTGGCCTGGCTGTCGATGATGCATTTCGCATCCATATGGGCATTCTGACCTTCATTCTGGGCCTGGGGACAATAATCGCCATCCGGCTGCCACAACCTGTTGCAGGCGCCGAAGACCTGTCGGGCTATATGGATGGCCCCATTCGCATCGGCTCGATTCTCACCGTGTTCTGGGGCGTCATCGGCTTTACCGTCGGCCTCGTGGCGGCGCTGCAGCTGGCCTATCCCGAGCTCAATTTCGGCCCCTGGCTGAATTTCGGCCGCATCCGCCCCCTGCATACATCCGCCGTGATCTTCGCCTTTGGCGGCACCGCCCTGATGACGACCAGCTTTTACGTGGTGCAGCGCACGACGCGCGCCCGCCTGTTCGGCGGCGATCTCGCCTGGTTCGTGTTCTGGGGCTATCAGCTGTTCATCGCCATGGCGGCCACGGGCTATCTGCTGGGCATTACCCAGAGCCGGGAATATGCCGAGCCCGAATGGTATGTGGACATCTGGCTGACAATCGTCTGGGTAGCCTATCTCATCCTGTTCATGGGCACCCTGCTCAAACGCCGGGAGCCCCATATCTATGTGGCGAACTGGTTCTACCTGGCCTTCATCGTCACGGTCGCCCTGCTGCACGTGGTCAACAACCTGGCCGTGCCGGTTTCTCCCTTCGGCGCGCGCAGCTATTCGCTGTTTTCCGGCGTCCAGGATGCCATGACGCAATGGTGGTACGGCCACAATGCCGTGGGTTTCTTCCTGACGGCGGGTTTCCTGGGCATGATGTACTACTTCCTGCCCAAGCAGGCCGAGCGGCCCGTCTATTCCTACCGGCTGTCGATCATCCACTTCTGGGCGCTGATCTTCCTCTATATCTGGGCCGGCCCGCATCACCTCTACTACACCGCGCTGCCTGACTGGGCGCAGACCCTGGGCATGGTGTTTTCCATCATGCTGTGGATGCCCAGCTGGGGCGGCATGATCAATGGCCTGATGACGCTGCGTGGCGCCTGGGACAAGATGCGCACCGATCCGATCATCCGCATGATGGTGCTGGCCGTCGCCTTCTATGGCATGTCGACCTTCGAAGGGCCGGTCATGTCCATCAAGTCGGTCAACGCCCTCAGCCACTATACCGACTGGACCATCGGCCATGTGCATTCCGGTGCCCTGGGCTGGGTCGGCATGATCTCGTTCGGCGCCATCTACTTCATGGTGCCGCGCCTGTGGAACCGTGAGCGCCTGTACTCGCTGCGCATGGTCAACTGGCACTTCTGGCTCGCAACACTGGGCATCGTTGTCTATGCGGCGGTGATGTGGGTGTCGGGCGTCATGCAGGGGCTGATGTGGCGCGAATACGACAGCCAGGGCTTCCTGGTCTACTCCTTCGCCGAAAGCGTCGCGGCGCTCCATCCCTACTACGTGATGCGGGCTGCAGGCGGGCTGCTCTATCTGGCCGGCGGCATCGTGATGGCCGTCAATATCGGCATGACCATCGCCGGCAAGGTCCGGACCGAAAAACCCATGCCCGTCCCCGCCCAGCTGCAACCGGCCCAGTAGGAGTATTCCATGTCAATTCTCGACAAGCATGGCGTTATTGAACGCAACGCCTCGTTCCTGCTGGTGGGTTCGCTGGTGGTGGTCTGCATCGGCGGCCTGGTTGAAGTCACGCCCCTGTTCTTCTTCCAGAACACGATCGAAAAGGTCGAGGGGATGCGTCCCTACGCCCCCCTCGAGCTGGCCGGACGCGACATCTACATCCGCGAAGGCTGCTATGTCTGCCACAGCCAGATGATCCGGCCGTTCCGCGACGAGGTCGAACGCTATGGCAATTATTCGCTGGCCGCGGAGTCCATGTATGACCATCCGTTCCAGTGGGGTTCCAAGCGCACCGGACCCGACCTGGCCCGCGTGGGCGGCCGCTACTCCAATGAGTGGCAGGTCCAGCACCTGACCGACCCGCGCTCGGTCGTGCCCGAATCCATCATGCCGAGCTATGCCTTCCTGGCCAAGGCTACCCTGGACTACGGCACCATCAGCGGCATGCTGCAGGCCAATGCCCGTGTGGGCGTGCCCTATACCGAGGAAATGATCGACAACGCCGCCGCCGACCTGGTGGCGCAGGCAACGCCGGATTCCGACAGCGCCGCCATCGCCGAACGCTACCCCAAGGCCGTGATGGGGGATTTTGACGGCGCGCCGATGCGCATCACCGAGATGGATGCGCTGGTCGCCTATCTGCAGATGCTGGGGACGCTTGTCGATTTCGACAGCTACGACACCCAGGCAAACTTCCGCTAGGGGCCCCGAGATGGATTACGACAGCCTACGCCACTTCGCCGACTCCTGGGGATTGCTCTACCTGCTCGTCCTGTTCCTGGGCGTGCTGGTCTTCCTGTTCCGCCCGGGCGCCAAACAGCAAGCGATCGACGCCGCCCAGATTCCGCTGCGGGATTCCGACGAGAGAGTTGACCCCAAATGAGCACCCCGAAAAAGCCCGAATCGGGCAAGCCCGACACCCATGTCGACGAGTTCAGCGGCATCAGCACCACCGGCCACGAATGGGACGGCATCAAGGAGCTCAACAATCCGCTGCCGCGCTGGTGGCTCTGGACCTTCTATGCCTGCATTGCCTTCGCCCTGGTCTATTCGGTGGCCTATCCGGCCTGGCCGATCGGTTCGTCGGCTACCCCCGGCCTGCTGGGTTATTCGAGCCGTGCCGAATTTGCCGCGACCATGGACACCGTCCAGACCGGCAATCAGGCAATGCTGGCGCGGATTGCCGACACGGCGGTCGCCGACATCAATGCGGACCCCGAACTGGCCCGCTTTGTCACGGCGGCAGGTGCCTCGGCGTTCAAGGTCAATTGCTCCCAATGCCACGGCACCGGTGCGGCAGGTGGTCCTGGCTACCCCAACCTGAATGACGATTCCTGGATCTGGGGCGGCACGATCGACGAGATCTACGCCACCATCGCCCATGGCGTGCGGTCGCCGACCGATCCGGACACCCGCTACAATCTGATGCCCAGCTTTGGTGCCGATGAGCTGCTCGACCGCGATGCGATCAAATCGGTGGCGCTGTTCGTCGCCAGCCTTTCCGGCCTCGAAGGCGGCGCCAGCACCCCCGAGGGTGCGGCAACCTTCGCGGAAAACTGCGCGGCATGCCATGGCGAGAATGCCAAGGGCATTGCCGAACTGGGTGGGCCCGATCTGACCGATGCCATCTGGCTCTATGATGGCTCGCTGGCCAGTATCGAGGCGCAGATCGTCAAGCCCCGCCAGGGCGCCATGCCGTCATGGTCGGAAAAGCTCGACGATGTGACCATCAAGGAACTGGCCGTCTATGTGCACGGCCTGGGCGGCGGCAGCTGACCGGCCGACGACCAGTTCATCCCTGTCGGGACGGAACGGGAGGGGGCGCTGTGGCGCCCCTTCGCCATGCGCACCGGGACGCTCTGCGCCTCTGGTTGACGCAGATCAATGTCGAGACCGGTGGACGTGCCAAAAGGTGTCCAGGAAGGCACCCATACCATGACCGCACCTGAAGCCGGCTCGCTCGGCACCCTGGACCAGCATGATGTCGAGGCCGTCAACTCGGCCAAGCGGCGGCAGCCGCTCTACGCGGCGCGGCGCAAGATCTTCCCCAAGCGGGCCGAGGGCGGGTTCCGCCGCTTCAAATGGCTGGTCATGGCCCTCACCCTGACCATCTACTATGTCACGCCCTGGATCCGCTGGGATCGTGGTCCCTATGCCCCCGACCAGGCCGTGCTGCTGGATCTGGCCAACCGGCGCTTCTACTTCTTCTTCATCGAGATCTGGCCGCAGGAATTCTATTATGTCGCCGGCCTGCTGGTAATGGCCGGGGTCGGGCTGTTCCTGATCACCTCCACGGTGGGCCGCGCCTGGTGCGGCTATGCCTGCCCGCAGACGGTGTGGGTTGACCTGTTCCTGGTGGTCGAGCGGGCCATCGAGGGCGACCGCAATGCCCGCATGAAGCTCGATGCCGCGCCCTGGGGGCCGGCCAAGCTGGCCAAGCGGCTCAGCAAGCACGCGCTGTGGCTGCTGATCGGCATTGCCACCGGTGGCGCCTGGATCTTCTACTTTGCCGACGCCCCCACGCTCCTCAACGATGTCGTGCATCTGCAGGCACCCATGGTGGCCTACATCACCATCGCCCTGCTGATGGCCACGACCTATACCTTCGGCGGGCTGATGCGCGAGCAGGTCTGCACCTATATGTGCCCCTGGCCCCGCATCCAGGCTGCCATGCTGGACGAGCACTCCCTGACCGTCACCTATAACGACTGGCGCGGCGAGCCGCGCGGCCGCCACGCCAAGAAGGCCCTGGTGGCCGGCGTGCCGCAGGGCGACTGCGTGGACTGCAATGCCTGCGTCGTGGTCTGCCCGATGGGTATCGACATTCGCGATGGCCAGCAGCTGGAATGCATCACCTGCGCCCTGTGCATCGACGCCTGCGACAATGTCATGGACAAGTTGGGGCGCGAGCGCGGCCTCATCTCCTATGCCACCCTGGCCGACTACAATGCCAATATGAACCTGGCGGCGCCGCTGGGGCAGATCGAGCCGGCGCGCGTGCGCGATCCGGCCACTGGTGGCCTGGTCGACAAGGTAAGGCACACCAACTGGCGCTCGATCCTGCGCCCGCGCACCCTGATCTATTTCCTGGTCTGGGCCGGCATCGGCCTGGCCATGCTGACGGTGCTGTCGCTGCGGGCGCCGATCGGCATCAGCGTGCTGCACGACCGCAACCCGTTATTCGTGCTGCTGTCGGACGGATCGATCCAGAACGGCTATGACGTCAAGATTCTCAACATGACCACCCAGCCGCAGGACATGGTGTTTTCCATTGCCGGACTGCCGGGGGCGACGCTGACCGTGCCGGGAGCGGCCGAAGCGCCGACCACGCAGCTACAGCTGGCGGTCGAGCCTGACCTGGTGCTGCCGCTGCGCGTCTATGTGCGGGCCCCGGCCGGGGAACAGATCGGCCAGACCGACTTCACCATGAGCATTGCCAATGCCGACGGCAGCAACCGCGTCAGCGCCGCGGTGCGCTTTGAAACCCCACAGGATTGAGCCATGGCCTCCACCACGTCCAAGCCCTTTACCGGCCGCCACATGCTGCTGATCAGCATTGCCTTTTTCGCCGTGGTCATTGCCGCCAACCTGACCATGGCAATTTCCTCGGCCCGGACCTGGACCGGCCTGGTGGTCACCAACAGCTATGTGGCCAGCCAGAACTTCCAGACCGTGCAGGACACCATTGCCCGCCAGGTGGCGGCCGGCTGGACCTTGCAGGTCAGCTACGCGGATGGGCTGGTGCGCTTTGCCGCCCTGGATGGCGACGGCGC